>Ga0213826_1000218_pt1 | contig 46949 bp, 26 predicted proteins | sample MC6MC0899MG_FD_180668 | JGI IMG/M metagenome (GOLD analysis project Ga0213826, IMG submission 180668) | Enriched soil aggregate microbial communities from Iowa State University, Ames, United States - MC6-MC0899-MG | ecosystem: Environmental > Terrestrial > Soil > Unclassified | place: USA: Iowa...
GATTCATTTTTTCAACTCCATCGATTTGCTAAAAAGCTATTTTGGAAATTATCATATTTTACGCGCTGATTTTCATAATAGTCGTGATTTTGCGCTGTCATTCCTGCAATTAGTGTATTTAAAAATGAGATGAGTGCTGGCATTGCGTCAATCGTAGACATTTCTTGTTGCTCATTCACAAAGGTAATCGTCGCATATTGTGTAATTGGTGAAATTTCACAATCTGTAATACCAATAATCTCGCAATTTTTTTCTTGAATTTCAGCGGCAAATTGAATCGGTTCTTTAGCATAACGATGGAACGATAAAATTATTACCACACTATCCTGATCAATTTCTTGTAAAGCTCTAATGATTTCACTAGTTTCAAAATCTAAAAGCACAACGTTAGGACGTAACATATTTAACGTAAAATACAGCCATTGTGCAGCTAAATGTGATGAACCATTCCCCGCAATATAGATCTTTTTCTTTGTATGTAGTAGCATCGAAGCACGATTAAAATCTTCCTCGCTAATATTCTTGGCCACATTTAAAATGCGCGTGGCGTCCTTCTCCATCGTTTTTTCATAAAATCGTGGCGTTTCGAAAAGTGCTTGCTTTGACTGCAAATAATTTTGCAAGCTACTCGTATTGCCTTCATTGAAAAGATGCATCGTTACCTCTCGCTGCAACTCAGCATAACCCGATAATCCTAATGCATAGCAAAAGCGGATGACCGTCGTTTCACTTACGCCGGATTTTTCCCCAACATATGCAGCTGAATGAACACCAACAGTCTGCAAATTTTTGAGGATAAAGCTCGCTACCTTTTGCTGACTTTTTGAAAGCTCCTGATATTTATGTTGAATGGCTTGTTGAATTGTTTGATTGTCTCCCAAAGAAGTACATCCTTTTTTATTTTATTTTTGAAGTTTAAACTTCATTCTGCATGGTACATAGCCTAGCATAGTTTTTTTCGCAATTCAATATATTTTCTGAAATTTCAGTTTACATTGTTTTTTAAGCTACCATCCTATTCAATAGCCTTTCTACTCAAAACTCGATTGGATTGTTATACCACCTTTTCTATTTCGTGTATAATAAAAGAAAACAAATTACACTATTTATTAAATAAAACGGGTGATTGTAGAATGATGAAAAAAATTATGGTTGTAGGAGCATCTGGCGTTCTTGGTCAATTAGTTTGCCATGAATTACTAAGAATATATAATCATCAAATAAGGTTAATAGTGACGGACTATAAAACTGAAAGAGGAGAAAAATTAGCCAACTCTTTTAACACAGATGCTCAATTCCAATATTTAAATGCAAATGATGAAGAAAATGTTAAACAGGTAATAAAAAATATTGATACTGTAGTTGTCGTATTGAAGCAGAAAAATCCATATATCCAAAAAGCATGTATAGATAATAAGATATTATGTATAGATGTCACACCATTTTATGACTTTGTAGAGAAAGTTAACGAGCTTAATGAAGATGCAGAAAACCATGATGTGGGTTTAGTTGTAATGTCTGGGTTTTTCCCTGGATTATCAGGATTAATGGTCAAAAAGGCTATTTCAAATTTTTCAGAAGTGACAGAGATTAATGTCGGATTATTGCAAAATACAAATGCTAAAGCTGGAATTTCTGGAATTTTAGATATGTTAAACATAATTGCCCAACCAGTAAAGTTTGAAAACAAAGTGATCTCTGGATTTACTAATAAAAGAAAAATGTATTTCCTTCATCACCTTAAAGAAAAAGAGATAAGATGTATAGACCATTCAGAAAAAGCTATTTTAAAAGACAAGTTGGGCATTAACTCTATTAATTATTGGACTTCTTGGAATGTTAATGCTTTCAATAAACTAGTATCTTTTTTAAGACAAGTTGGTTTCATAGAAAACGTTCATAAATACAAGGATGTTCTATCAAAGGTAGTAAAACATAAGCCTCATAAAAATGAACATGCTTTTCTTACGGTTGAGGTAAAAGGAATAATCGATCACAAAGAGAAGGTAAAAACATTAGCCTTATCAACTTCTTCTGATTATCACACAACAGCCATGGCAACTGCTTCTTTAGCAAAAATTGCTCAACAAAAAAAGGTGAAAGGTGTAGTTTCCCCTTTTGAAATAACAGATATAGATGAATTGCTCTCCGAAATAAATTGTCCCGACATCGTTATCGAGGAAGTTGAAAAATAAAGGATTACAGTGAAATCAAATTTTATGCCATTGCTAAAACAAACAACATAAGCAATAAAAATGTGCAAATCTAAAATTAGATTTGCACATTTTTTGCCTATTCATCAAACTTCATCCCTTTTAATAAATCCGCAAACGCATTATTAATCGGTTCCACTTCTTTTTCTTGCTGCTTCATATACTTTTGTACGCTACGTTTATCTACCTTACCGCCGCCTTCTTTTTTACGACGGGCTTCAAATGCAGATAATTTTTCACGATAGCCACATTTACATACGAAGATTTGACCTTCACCTTCACCACGTAGCTCTAGCTTTTTCTTACATTGAGGGCAACGTGCGTTTGTAACACGTGATACATTTTTACGATGACCACAGTCACGATCTTGGCAGACAAGCATTTTGCCTTTTTTACCGTTTACCTCAAGCATTGGCTTACCACAATCAGGACAAGACTTTGTTGAGATATTGTCATGCTTATATTTTTTATCACTTGCTTTAATTTCAGCAACTATTTCTTTTGTGTGCTTTTTCATTTCATTGATAAACACGTCTTTTTTCAACTTACCTTTTGAAATGAGCTCAAGCTTTTGCTCCCACTCGGCTGTTGTCGCTGGGGAACGTAATTCTTCAGGCACTAAGTCAAGCAATTGACGACCTTTAGAAGTAATATAAATTTCTTTACCACCACTACGTTTTTCAATTAAGAATGAATTAAATAGCTTTTCGATAATATCTGCTCGTGTTGCAACTGTCCCTAGTCCACCTGTTGATTTCAAAGTATCTACAAGCTTCTTGTCGTTCGTTTCCATATACTTCGTAGGATTTTCCATAGCTGATAGCAATGTCGCCTCTGTAAAGCGTGCTGGTGGTTTTGTTTGACCAGATGTTTGAGCGATTAGCTTTGTTTTTAATACTTGTCCTTGTTCTAAACGCGGAAGCAGTTGCTCTTTTACATCATCCGTTGATTCTTCATCATCAAAATGATTTTGATATACTTCCTTCCACCCAGCATTAGTTACGGTTTTCCCCTTGGCAATAAATTTCTCATGACCAATTTGAGCTTGTACTGTTAATTGCTCATATTCTTGTGCCGGGAATAATACAGCTAAAAATCGCTTTACTACTAAATCATAAATTTTACGCTCTTTATCATTGAATGCCGATAAATTCACATAGCCTTCAGTTGGAATGATCGCATGGTGATCGGATACTTTACTATCATCTACAAATGATTTATTCGCTTTAATTGGCTTTGTTAAGATCTTATTTGTTAATGTACGATATTCGCCAATACCACATGCTTTTAGACGCTCAGGTAATGTGCCTACAATATCAGACGATAAATAACGTGAATCCGTACGAGGGTATGTTAGCACTTTATGAGATTCATACAGCTTTTGCATGATATTTAATGTTTCTTTTGCAGAATAGCCAAATAATTTATTGGCATCACGTTGTAATTCTGTTAAGTCATAAAGACCTGGGGCAAATGACTTTTTAGGCTTGCGGTCAATTCCAACAATTTTTGCATCTTGGTTGCCTAATGCCTTTACAATACCGTCTGTTTTTTCTTTATTAAAGCTACGGGAATTTCCGTTTGCATCTTGCCATGTCAGCTTTAACGAATCTGTTTGTGCTTCAATGCCATAGTACGTTTGTGGTTTGAAGTTTTTAATTTCATCTTCGCGTGCAGCAATCATTGCAACCGTTGGGGTTTGCACACGACCACAGTTCAGCTGTGCGTTAAATCTTGTTGTTAGCGCACGTGTCGCATTTAAGCCAATGTACCAATCTGCTTCAGAACGAGCGACAGCAGCAGCATATAAATTCTCGTAGTTTTTACCCGGCTTTAAATTAGCAAATCCTTCTTTAATAGCTTTATCTGTGACAGAAGAAATCCACAAACGTTTAATCGGCTTTTTCACATTTGTTTTTTCTATAATCCATCGAGCAACTAATTCCCCTTCACGCCCAGCATCAGTAGCCACAATGATTTCATTTACATCATTACGAGTTAACTGTGATTTGACCGCATTAAATTGCTTACCTGTTTGCTTCATCACGACTAGCTTCATTCGTTCTGGCAACATCGGAAGGTCTTCTAAATTCCATGTTTTATATTTATTATCGTAGGCTTCTGGATCGGCTAATGTTACTAAATGCCCTAATGCCCAAGTAACAATATATTTGTCACCCTCTAAAAATCCGTTCCCCTTTTTATTACATTTCAAGACATTTGCTATATCACGTGCAACTGAAGGTTTTTCAGCAATAACTACACTTTTAACCATATATTCGTACTCCTTTACTAACTATGTAATGTCTAATATACCACAAATTAAAATGCAGAAATTGTTTTGAACTCTCTATATAACCTCCATAAGCTTACAGCTAGTATTAGAGCTGCAACTTTTTTATGGTTTACTGTTTTTTGTAAAAATGATTGATGAATGACGTGCTTAAATATCTAAACTCTAATGTGTTGCAATGAAAGCACTAGACAGCAGCTGTTTAAAAGGAGTAAAAATTTGATATAGCTATAATTTTGTAAAAAAAGAATGGACTGAGTGGCATAAACCATCCAGTCCATAACTTTTACCGTTCTCTACAAAAACATACTTACAAACAAGATGCTTCTAAAGAGGATTAAGGCCATTTTTTTCTCTATTCCACATTCCCTTTTTGATAATAGGAGCAGTATAAATCCAAGCTATAATTAAGTTTGGCACCCAACATAGCCAAGCGATCACTACATAATATGATACATAAGCTTCACCGCCAAATATAAGAGCAAAGAGCCCAAGCCATAAACGTAATGTGACAGCAACAAATGTTAAACTATAACTTCTAATCGCCCACGCTCGATGAAAGTAATTCTCACCTTTTATAGCGTAGTTAGTCACCATCAGGCCTGAATAAATCCATAAAATTGAAAGGAGAATAAAACCAATATGGGAAACAACCCCTCCAGTTGAATAAAAGGCAGTATAAAAACCTGATATTCCTCCAATTAGAATTCCTCCCACATATGCATATCCCATGATTCTGTGGACAGCCAACTTATCTCTGCGAATCTTTTTAACAAATAAAAAGGGACCAATAAGTAACGGAATTGAAGAACCGATAATATGGATAAGTATCATCATATCCCATATACTCGAAAGCTTTTCTTGATAATAATACACTTTCACATAATAAAATCCAGAGTCAACCAAACCGATAATCCCATATTGGATAATGGCATATATAACGATACTAATCCCTAATACAAACATGCTCCATTTAAAAAACATTTTTATTTTACTGGATTCTGTCAAGAATACAGACCACCTTCCTGTTTTAAGAAACTAGGCTAAACGACGAACTTCAACCGTTGGCAGATATGCCTATTTAGCTTTTATTTCGTTTGATCCTTTTCTTTAATCAAATCCCTTAGTAGCTTTCCAGCATGAAATATCTCCATTTTTTGTATATGATTCATCCCTTTTCCACATACAGATATTTGATAATTACTTTCGATTTGAAAAGTTTGTATCATTACATTTTGCTGTTTTCCATCTAATACTATTGTAGGTTCTTCAACATAAACATTTGTCTGTAGATGATTTGGTGATAAGCTCAGTCCTATACCAATCATTTTTAAAAAGCTTTCCTTTACTGTCCAAATCTTATAAAAGCATTTTACCGCTTCATAATTAGGAAGGGATTGTAACTTTGTATATTCTTCCTCTGTAAGGGCACCTTTCATTGTGTCAAAACAGACAGGCTTTATATATTCAATATCTACACCAATTTCATCCTTAGAAACTGCTAATACAACCCAACGCTTTGAATGAGAAATATTAAAATGAAAAAGGTCTTGATTTTGGATAAACGGCTTTCCGTACTTTGTAAAGCTTAAAGAATTGGTATACTGATCAAATTGAGGGAGAACCTTTTTCAGCATCATATACCCTAGTAAACTTCTAATACTATCTTCTATATGATAAAATGACTTTATTTTCTTTCTTGTATCAGGGGGAAGAAAACTAATCGCTCTATTGATTAGATGATCATCTATCGAATCCAAGACTTTTACTAGATATAAATGGGTACTCATAATGTTATACCGCTGATAATTCTAGTACCTCTGCGATTTGTTGCACAATCAGTTGTTCATGCTGATGAATAAAGAAATGATCCCCTTCCATTCTCATTAATTCAAAGCTTCTATTTGTCAGCGAACTCCATTCTTCCATAGACTCTACTGAAACATTTTTATCATTAAGCCCTGAAAAAGCTGTAATAGGAACAGGTATACTATTATTTTCAGTAGAAAATTGGTATGTTTCACAAATTTGAAGATCCGCTCTCATAATAGGAAGTACTAAATTTAATAATTCTGTATTATTAAGAATCATCTCCGGTGTTCCATCCAGTTCTCTTAGTCTTTGAATAAGTGCTTCATCTGGTAAATCGTAAGTCTTTTTATTGGTACTTCTAGGAAGATGCGGTGCTCTATGAGCTGAAGGGAAGAAGTGCTTTGGCAACAGCCCCTCATCCTTATTTAAAGACTGAATTAATTCATAGGCAATTAAAGCCCCCATACTGTGACCAAAGAAACAAAAAGGTTTTTCCTCTAAATAAGGAATAATCGCTTTTTTTAACGTTCCCACTAAAATATCCTTTTGACGAATAGATGGTTCGTTGATTCGTCTCCCCCTTCCTGGCAATTCTATACAAGCTAACTCAATAGAATCTGGCAGATAATCATTCCATCTTTTATAAACATTAGCTCCACCGCCAGCATAAGGGAAACAAAATAATCTCAAGCGTGCCTCTGTTTTTTTATCATCTATTACTACCCATTTATTTTGCAATTCGCTCACTCCTTCACTCTAATAGAAGTGCTGCCTTTCCATTACGAAAAAGCAGTACCTGCATAATGCAAATCTTCATTTCCTATTCTGCTAGTTTTAAAGCAGTAGCGTGATTTTAAACACGTATTATTTTCATTTTTTGTTCAATATGATTGGCTAAGGAACGAACGCTTGGATCTTGATAAAAATCTCTTAATGACAGTTCTGTGGACAATTCTTTTTGCAGTTTAGTCATCATTCGAATTGCCTGCATCGAATCGCCGCCCATTTCAAAGAAATTGTGATTGATTCCTATTTCATCCGCTTCAAATTGTAAAATCTCAGACCATAATTTTGAAACTAGTTGTTGCATTTCTGTCACGGGAGGCTCCCACTCTTCCACTGAGTGAGTTGTCTCATTTATAAGTGAATTCAATATTTTGTAATCTACTTTGCCATTAGGCGTTAGTGGGATTGAGTCAATACGTATAAATTGAGACGGAATCATATAACTAGCTATTTTATTCTCAAGGAAACAATGTAAGTCCTCAGTTTCAATATCATACTCGGTTATATAGAATGCAATAAGGCTTTTAATATTCTCCTTATCACTAGCTAAAATAATGCATTTTTCAATCTTTGAATGCTTATTCAAGTTTGTTTCAATTTCACCTAGTTCTACCCTATGACCTTGGATTTTTACTTGATTATCTTCGCGTCCAAGTAGTTCAATATTGCCATCTGGTAGATAACGTCCTATATCGCCTGTTTTATAAATGCGTTCTCCAGTTCGCGGATGAATAATGAAACTATTTGCAGTTTTCTCTTCATCCTTCCAATAACCTTTTGCAACCCCTAAACCACCGATATAAATATCTCCATATCCCCAAATAGGACAATGCTCTAAAAATGTATTCAATACATACATCTTCTGGTTTTTCATTGGTTTACCATAAGGAATACTCTTCCACTCTGCCTTTACATGTTCAATAGGGTACAGAATAGACCAAATAGACGCTTCTGTTGCACCACCTAATGAAATAACTTGTAGATTAGTATTTTTCGATAAATCTTTTATTTGATCTGGTAATGATAGTGGAATCCAATCTCCACTGAGCATGATTAAACGAAGAGTCTCAGGTATATTCAAGGTATTACTATAGACATACTCAACTAATAAAGACATAAGCTGTGGTACTGAATTCCAAACAGTAATTTGTTTTTCATTTATTAATTCAAACCAATGAATAGGATCTAGAACTTTTTCCTTATCCGGAATGACAATTGTTCCACCTGTTGCTAACATTCCAAAGAAATCATATACAGATAGATCAAATGTAAAACTAGATAGTGCTAACGCTTTATCCTGTGCACCTATAGAAAAACGATCATTAATATCTAAGATTGTATTCATTGCTGCCTGATGAGAAATCATTACTCCCTTTGGATCACCAGTGGAACCAGATGTAAAGATTACATAGGCTAAATCATCAGGATTCACTTTCACCTGAATCGATTCCTCACTGTATGCAGGGAAATCAAAGGTATCCACATTAATTACATGTATTGACGGGTTTTCTTCTATATTAATATCCAACCATGACTGAGTAAGAACGATCTTAACATCTGCCTTTTGAATTAGATAATCGATTCGTTCCTTAGGTAATTCTGGGTTTATCGGTAAATAGGCAGCATTTGCTTTAAGTATAGATAGTCCACCAACTGCCTGTTCCCAACCTTTATCCATGATTATACCGATAACCTGATTTTTCTTTGCTCCTAAATCGATTAAATAATTACCAAGAGAATTTGATTTTTTATCCAACTCCTGATACGTAAAGCTACGATTAGTCATCTCAATGGCAATTGTATTAGGATTCTGTAATGCTTGTCTCTCAAAACTTGCGTGCAGAAGTTCCTTTTCCCAATCTTGTTCCGTATCATTGATCATTATTCTTAATTCTTTCTGGTTATTTGGGATTAAAGAAATCACTTTTTGTTCCCAGATTTCATTATCTACAGCTACCTTCTCGACAAATGACCAATAACTCTCAAACATTTCTTTAATAAATCCTTCAGGATACACCTCTTCTACTACATCCCAGTTACACATTAAACGTTTAGTATCCTCCCAAACGCCACAATCAAGCCATACTTGTGATGTTTGTGTAATTCCATCTTCACTTACTGGTTTAAAAGGAATCGGTGTATCTTCTTGATCAGGTACTGGTACCACAAGTGCCGAAGTAAATACAACTGGCATCTTTGCTTGTGTCGCTTCACCTTGGACACTTGTCATAGCTCTAAGTACTTCAACTCCAGAAATATAATTATGTTCTAAATCTACCCATAAATCTTTTTGAATTTTTCGAGCTCTTTCAATAAATGTAGTATCCATTTGCTGGTCAATTGACAATAGCGTTAATGAAGTGAATTCTCCTACAATATCTGTAACTTGCGGATGAACTGCATGCCTGCTTAGGAACGTCAAATTCAACGAAAAGGCAGATTCCTTACTCCAAGCAGCAAATACCTCTGCATGTATCGCTAATAATAGAGCAGTAACAGTAATCCCATAGCCGCTCGCTTTTTTCTTTAATATTTCCCATCGTTCTCTTTCTAGGACTCGATGATATCGAGTGAATTTTGGATTTTGAATAGAACGTGGATTTCTTGCTATCGGGAAATCAGGAGCAGGAGGTAATGACTTTACTTTCTCGTTCCAATACTCTCTTGCTTCTTTATATTTTTGGGAATTCTTAATAATTTCTTGTTCGGCAAACACATAATCTCTAAATGAAAAATCTAAAGCTGGAAGCATCTCAGGTTTACCTTCGTATAGCACAACCAACTCCCTAACTAGATTGACAAAGCTCCAGACATCCCAAAAAAGAGCATCTGTTGAAAAATGAATTCGAGCTTTATTTTGAGGTAACTTTGTGATTCGAAGATCAAAGGTTGGCCACTCTGTCACGCATAATTGCTGATGTGACATTTCATCCTTTACCGCTTGTAAACCACTAGCACACTGCTCGTCATTTAAATTCTCTAAATTCCGAACTTTTATTTTATAATATGGAACTTCTTTTAATGTTTGTTGGTACCCATCTTCTGTAATAACCGTCCGTAGCATTTCATGTCGATTAATTAGTTGATTCCATGCTTGTTCAAAAGCCTCTATTCTTATACCTTCAGCTTCTAATTCATCATAGCTATGTGTTGTAACATTTCCTAACTCAAATATATCCTGTCTTCCTACCCAATACGCTTGTTGCACATCAGTTAACGGGAAAGGCTCATACTTATTTTCTTTTTTAGGTAGATATTCCGGAAGGTCATATTCCTCATTCTGATCTTTCCCCTCAAGTTTTGAAATATATTTAGCTAATTTAGATATAGTTGGATTTTCAAAGATTGCCTTTAGCGGAACATTTATATGAAACGCTTTACGGATTTGACTGGTGATTTGCATCGCCATAAGCGAGTGACCACCTAATTCAAAGAAATTATCATTAACCCCAATCCGCGGCTGCTTAAATGTTTGTTCCCATATGTCTTGTAACATACTTTCGGCTAAGGTTCTTCCCGAGATATATGAGGATATATACTTTTCTAAATCAGGAAGTGGTAACAATTTGCGATTAACTTTTCCATTAGCGTTGAGTGGTATTTGGTCGATTTTAATAAATTGATTTGGAACCATATAATCAGGGACATAAATTTTCATATGAGCTCTTAATTCTTGTGTAGAAATTTCTTTTTCACTTTCTACATAATAAGCAATTAGTTGCTTTTCATCGTTTTCACCAAAATCAACTACAATACCATCTTTTAAATCAGCGAACTTTAAAAGAACAGAGCTCACCTCATTTAGCTCCACACGGAAACCTCTAATTTTCACTTGACTGTCCATTCTACCAACCAGTTCTATATTCCCATCAGGCAAAAATCTAGCTAAATCCCCTGTTTTGTATAAATAAGAGGGCTCTTTACCTAGTGAATGATTAATAAATCTTTCATTCGTTAATTCATGTCGATTCTTGTAACCTTTAGCTACACCGTCCCCCCCGATGTATAGTTCCCCAATTACACCAATTGGCACTATGTTTCGCTCAGCGTCTAAAATAAACATTTGTTTATTGGCTAATGGTTTTCCGATTGGAACAGTAGATACTTGAGGTAAATATTCCTTATTCCATTCAAAATAAGATGTATCGATTGTATCTTCTGTTAAGCCATAAGAGTTGATTAATCTTGCTTCAGTATTTAAATACGACTGGAAGTTTTTATATTCATTCATATACCAAATATCAGAACCAAGTACTATAATTTTCATTTGCTCTAGTTTTTGTTTACTATCTGCGCAATACTGAATAAGATGACGGAAAACAGCTGGGACAAATTCTGCAAAATCAATTTTTTCCTTTACGATTAATTGGTACAATTCGCTTGAGTCTGTCAAATACTCTGGCGGACATAAAACTAGTTTTGCACCAGATAGAAGCGAGCGCACGATATCCCCTGTGCAAACATCAAAAGAAAAGCTCGCCATTTGCAAATGACTTTTTATTCCATCTGATAAAGCATAGGCTTCTTCCCAACCATAGTAAGCATTTAGAAGATTTCCATATGAAATAATTGCCCCTTTAGGCTGCCCAGTAGTTCCGGAAGTATAGATGATATAAGCTGTGTCATCTAAATTGATTTCTTCCCCTTGGTAATTTTCATTCATATCTTTCAATTCATCTTTAACCACGTTATTTAGAGCAATGACTTCATTTAAACTAAGCGATACATTTGGATTTAAGTTATGCGAGGTAATAAGCACCTTAATACCGCTATCTTTTATAATAAATTCTTGCCTTTCAATTGGATACTGAGGATCTATCGGAACATAAGCAGCACCTAATTTTAATACTGCCAAAATACTTGTAACCATTTCCATTGATTTATCAACCGATATTCCAACTAAATCATTCTTTTGGACGCCCTTACTATTTAAATAGTTGGCAAAACGGTTGACTTCTTTATCCAATTCACCATATGTTAATGAATGGTCTTTGTAAGAAAGAGCAATATTCCCTCGATTTTCTTGAACGACTTTCTCAAACAATGTCATTACAGATTCAGAAGAATTATAAAGTTTGTTAGGACCGCTCCCTAATGCAACTAGCTCCTCTTTTTCTTTTTCTGACATTAAATCTATATGAAAGATATTCTGTTCTAGATTCTTCGAGATTTGACCCAATAAATATAAGTATTGATTCGCAATCCTATGAATGGTATTTCTTTCAAACAAATCCGTATTGTACTCAAACACAATTTTTGGTAGGACGTCCCCACTTCCTTCAAAAATATCTAATGATAAATCGAACTTGGATGTTCCTGGATTTATGTGCTCGAAATCAACGATAAGATTTTCTAATTGTATTGGTGGGATGGCATTTTGATAAGAGAATAAAACCTGAAATATTGGATTGTAACTTAATTCTCTAGTCGGGCGTACACATTCTACTACTGAATCAAATGAAACATATTTATTTTCAAATACCTGTAAGGAATTAGCTTTTACTTGCTTTAACAAATCTGTAAAAGTTAATTGGCTAGATAATTTGGTTCTAATCGGTAAAGTATTGACAAATAAACCAATCAAATCTTCTATCTCAGCTTGATCACGGCATGAGATTGGAAACCCTACAGTAATATCGTCCTGATTTGTATGGCGACTAAGTAGAACATTAAACGCTGCAAGAGTTATCATAAACAATGTTGTATCATTCTTTTTACATACTTCGGATAACTGATTGTAGATATCTCTAGACATCTCTAACGAGTATAAGTCTCCCTTATGGTTCTGCTCTTTTGGTCGTTTATAATCTAAAGGCAGATTGAGCAACTCTGTACACCCTTCTAATTCCTTCTTCCAAAATGCTAACTGCCTATCCTTTTCTTCTTCTGTCATATAGGATTTTTCCCATTCAACATAATCAGTATATTGAAGTTCGTTTAAATCAACAGCTTGTCTTACATTTCCTTCCTCTACCTGTTTATAAATTGTTAATAGCTGTTCTATGAAGTTTTCTAGTGACCAACCGTCAAATATAATATGGTGGAAGGATAAAACAAGTAGAAACTCCTGTTCTTCCTTTTGTAAAAGAGCCGTGCTCCATAATGGACCTTGTTCTAAATAAAATGGCTGTTGAAGAATATCCGTAATGAGTCCTTGAATTTGATCATCAGAATAGCCTTGCACATCTTTCAACTCTAAATTGATCTGATTCAATTGATTATTAATTTTTTGGTATCCTTCTCCATTCTCATTAGCCAAAAAATGCATGCGGAGAATATCATGCCTTTGGTTCAATAAATTAAGCGCTTCTTCCAAAGCTTTGAGATTTAATGAGCCTTTGAATCTTAAGCAACCAGGAATATTATAAAAAGGATTTCCACAATCTAAATTTTCTAGGAAAAATAACCTTTGTTGACTTGAAGATAGAGGGAAAGCGGTTTTCCCTCTTTCCCCCGGAACAATCTTTTTCTTTTCTTTATTAAGTTTTTTTTGTAACTCTTTTTTAAGTAACTCTTTTTTCTCTGCTGATAACTTAGATATATTTTCCGATAACTTATTCATCACATCTATTCCCCTTCTTCAGTTGCTGAAATTTCTTTTAATACTGCCTCTAATTCCGTTTGTGAATACGATTCCATCTCACTTATAAGCCCAGAAAGTTCAACATCCTCTTTCAAATGATTCGATTCAAAGATGTTCATAAGAATCTGCTCGGATAGATCTAAAATATTAATTCCTTTTAATAAATCCACAACAGCCATTTCTACATTTAAATCGCGTTCGATAAAATTCTTTAATTCAATGGATATCATAGAGTCTAACCCCCAACTTGTTAAAGATTGAGAGAGATTTAATTTCTTTTTACTCATCCGTAAAACAGTCGAAACAGTGTCTAGTAAATATTCTTGAATGGCGTTTAATTTAGCACTATCTTCATCTAGACTCTGAATTTGAGTTAATATACTCTCTGTCGTTTTTGAATCCATTGATTTTGTTTTAGAAGTAGCATCGATTAAATTAGAAATCATCAGTGGTGTATACTCGACTGGATAATTTCTTTGAGCGATTTTATTCCAATCTGCACCTAACACTGCCAATTGCGATTTTGATTGACTTAAAATTATTTCTAAACACTTTAAGCCCTCTTCCGGATTCATTGGGTTTAAACCTCTATCAGTAAAGAAAGTATTTAAATCCAATTTTGTAGCCATCCCTACTTCTTTCCAAGGTCCCCAATTGACACTAATAGTACGTTTTCCAAAAGAATTCCTATAAGAAGATAGCGCATCCAGGAATGCATTAGCTGCTGAATAATTACTTTGACCTGGAGAGACAACAAGTGAAGCAACTGAAGAGTACAATATGAAAAATTCTAATTCCTTGTCATCAAAATACTCATGTATATTCCATGCACCCCATATTTTTGGTCGTAGAACACTATTAAATTCTTCTACTCCCATGTCTTTCATTAGCTGAGGCTTCGCTGTACCCGCTGAATGAATGACACCTTTGACCTCTGGTAGGCCCATTTTATGAAATTTATCCATATATTCAGTTAATTGAACTTTATTGGTGATATCAATAGATGCCACATGAATAGTAGCCCCTAATCGTTCCAACTCAATAATGGAATTAACTTTTGTATATTGAGGGTGATTACTGTCTATTTCTCCCCAACATTCTCTATTTGGAAGTTGTGTTCTTCCCATTAGAATAAAGTGGCGTGCCCCCTTCGAAATCATCCATTTCGCTGTTACGATTCCTAAAGAACCAAGCCCCCCTGTAATTAGATAAGTAACTGATGGATTAAAATGCACAGGGAAAGGCTTTGAATGACGATCGCTAAAATCATTCATGCCCAATCTGGCAACATATCTTTTTCCACTTCTATAAGCAATTTGATCCTCTGTATCTTCAAAAAAGATTTCATTTAAAATATTTTTTGAATCCTCATCATTCTCATGAATATCTAAATCAAGTATTCCTCCAAAAAGATGATAGAATTCTTGATGACCTATAACTCGTGACATTCCCCATAGACTAGATTGGGATAAATTCATCTCCAAGTCAGTATCAGCAATCTTCTGCGCTCCCCTAGTAACCAACCAAATCAGTCCTTCTTTATTGGTTACTTTACTTTCAGAGAGAGCCCTTAACAACAATAAAACTGAGTTTGTCGTTAATGTCTCTGCTTTTTCTAAAATATCTAGATTTAATGCTTCATTGTCTGATAAATCAAGACTCCATAAATGAAGGATCCGTTTACATTCATATGTTTCCAATAACTTTTTATATGATTCTTGATCACTAGCATCGATAATGGTACTAGATTGGGAGTTTACTAAAGAGTGTTGAACTAGTTTAACCTTTTCCCCTACCTTTTCCAGTAAAGAAGCTATTTTATGTCCTACTCCTCCTTTATCAGTGAAAATAAGCCAATATCCCTCACCTACAGCTACTTTCTTCTCGTCTTGCTTCAGTTCTGATTCCTGCCATTGTAATTCATAAAGTCTTTGTTGATCGGATGATGAATGATTTACTTCTTGTAAAGAAACGGCTTTACATTGATTAATCTCTAAAATCACTTCGCCTTGTTCATTTACTAAATAAATATCGCCAATTAGACTACCTTCAGATTTTTCATTAATTTTTGCGTAAATCCACATCTGATCCGTTAGTGAGTGATAAACTTTACCTTTCCCGATTTCAACTGGCATATATACGGTAGGCGTTTGCTCGAATGGCAATGCTGCAGCCATTACTTGAAAGCACAAATCCAGAACAGCTGGATGAATAGTATATTCGTTCACGTCTTTTAACAGTTCTGGTTTTATTTGAATTCGACCCATAGATTCATTTTCATGTTGATTTCTCCATAACTGTTCTATCCCTTGGAATTGTTCACCATACTCTAAGCCTAATGTTTTAAAATGTTGATAACATGCTTGTTTGCTGACCGAATCGGTAATTCGGCTTTTTAAAGTCTCAATTTCTATTTGCCTTCTTGTTGTAGAAACTGGATAAACGACCCCTGTAGCATTAAGTTCCCAAGGTTGTTCTTCTTCACAAAGGTGACTAAAGATTTGAAACTCACCTTTTTTGTCATTGTATGTGAGATTCATTTCAACATCTTTTTCGTGCGTTAAAAATAATGCTTTTTTGAATTGAATATTTTCGACACTTAATGTTACATCGTCTTTCCCATACATTTCCCTAACAGCTGATAAAGCCATATCCACATATCCAGCACCTGGGAAAACAATTGTACCTTGAATTTTATGGTCACTGATGAATGGCAAATTATTAATATTTAATTCATTTTTCCAAATATAATTTAATGCATCTATCCGTTCTCCTAAAATTGGATGCGCTTCATTATTTCCTAATCTATCTCGCATCGCTTGCTCTGTTTCTGCCCAATAATACTCTTTTTGCCATGGGTACAACGGTACTTTTGTAGAATATCTATGGCCTTCATTCAACATTTTCCAATCTATTTCAATCCCGTTTACATACAGTTGCATATAAGTTTGATTAATATAATCTATTTCCGATTCTTTTCTTCTAAGAGAAGAATGAATATTCCCATCTACTCCACATTGTTTTAAACATTCATTAATAGACGATGTAAGAACAGGATGAGGACCAATTTCAAGGAAAGAGCGGAAATCATTTTTAATAAGTTCTATACAGCCTTCAGCAAATCGAACTGGGTACCTAATATTTTTCCACCAATACCCTGCATCGAAATATGTCTCATTACACAGTTTCCCATCAACAGTAGAATAGATTGGGATTACTGGTTTATTAGTCTGGATATCTTTTAAGGAAAATAATAATTCTTCTTTAATTCTCTCCATGTAATGACTATGATAAGGTACATCTACTTGTAGGTATTTACAGAAAACTTTATCCGCGTCTAATGATCTAGAAATTTTATCTAGAGCAATTTCATCTCCTACAAGTGTTATAGAATTAGGGCTATTAATTGCAGCAACAGATACGACTTCCGAATAATTTTCAACATAAGGTTTAATAGCTTCTTCAGACATCCCGACGGCTAACATTTTGCCTTCTCCGGTTAATAGTTGTTGCAATCTACTTCTTGTATAGATAACTTTAACAGCTTCTTCAAGGCTTAAGATACCTGATACAAATGCAGCTGCAGCCTCTCCAGCACTATGGCCAATAATTGCAGCTGGTAGAACCCCTTTTGATTTCCATAATTCATAAAGGGCCACTTGAATGGCGAAATTTGCTGGTTGTGAAAGCTTAGTTTGTGACATTAACGAATCACTTTCACTTTTCATCATTTCATCTCGTAAAGACCAACCAGATAAATTCAGGAAAATCTTGTCGACTTTATCAATTGTATTCTTAAATATTTCCTCTTTCTGATACAACTCATGACCCATTCCCCACCATTGTGGACCCATACCTGTAAATACAAATACTAATGGTGATTTAGTAGATACAACCCCTTCACATATAAAGGAATTTGTTTGATCAGATAAAAAGGCATTAAGTTTATTCTGTAAGTCTCTAATTGAATTAGTAATAATCGCTAATCGTTGTGAGTGGTGATCCCTTCTACAGCCCAAAGTGTATCCTAAACTTTCCAATGATGTCTGATTGTTAGTAAGAGATGATTTTAATTGATTTGCAAAGTCATGTAATGCACTTTCGTTCTTTGCAGATAATGGTATTAATACGTCTTTCTCACGTTGAGTATTTTCAGAATGATTATTTTGCGTAGGGATATATTCTTCAATTAATACATGTGCATTAGTTCCACCAAAACCGAAGGAATTAATTGCAGCTCTTTTGGGACCATTTGTTTCTGGCCAAGGTATGTTTTCTTGAGGGACTGTTAGGCCCAATTCCTCAAAATCAATATCCGGATTGACTTTATTTAAATGAAGATGTTTTGGAATCAAATTATTTTTCATACTCATAACAGTCTTAATAACACCAGCAATCCCAGCCGCTGCTTCAGTATGTCCAATATTTGTCTTGACAGAACCTATTATTGTTTTTTCACCATCTATACGCCCTTCTGAAAAGACCTTTCCAATTGCTTTAGCCTCAATTGGATCCCCAACTGGTGTTCCAGTTCCGTGGGCTTCAACATACTGAATGCTAGAAGGTGAAATTCCGTTTTGTCCATAAATATTTCTCATTAGATTTTCTTGGGCTTGACCATTTGGTACTGTAATACTGGATGTATGACCGTCTTGGTTACTTCCTGATGCACGAATGAGTGAATGAATATGATCTCCATCTGCAATTGCTTGAGAGAGGGGTTTCAATATAATTACTCCCGCACCTTCCCCACGAACATACCCATTTGCACGACTATCATACGTTTTTGAACGACCATCTGGTGAAAGCATTCCTGCTTTTGATTCAGCGATAAAATATTCCGGCTTTAACATTACATTGACGCCGCCGACTATCGCCATTGAAGATTCTTTTTGTAATATACTTTGACAAGCAAGATGTAATGCTACTAAAGATGCCGAACATGCTGTGTCCACAGAGAGTGAGGGTCCTTTCAAATCAAATGCATAGGATAAGCGGTTCGATAATAAAGTCATCATTGAACCTGTAGCAGAATGTGAATCAATACCACACCTATTCTTATCCGTAAATTGCAATAATTTCCAATCAAGAGTAAATGCTCCTATATAAACCCCTACGTCCTTCCCTGCTAAACTTTCAGTTGGTAATCCGGCATCTTCAAATGCTTCATGTGTCACTTCTAATAACAAACGTTGTTGCGGGTCTAATAAGCTGGCTTCTCTTGGTGATATTCCAAAAAATTCCGCATCAAACTCGGCAATTTTATCGAGAAACCCTCCCCATTTAGCTTTAGTTTTACCTCTTTTTTTACTATTAGGATCATAATAATGATTAATGTTCCACCTATCTTTTGGTATCTCCGTTATAGAATCCTTTCCCGCTAAAATGTTATTCCAAAATTGATCTGGATTATTACCATTACCAGGGAATTTACATCCCATTCCAATAATTGCAATTGGCTCATTTTTTTGATTCATGCCTATCTCCCCTTTTACAGTTTTTAGAAAAATACCAACAAAATATAACATCATTTTACATTATTAACAAAAAATATTGTATTAAATTTATGTGAAAAATTTAAAATTTTCATTAATTTGTAATTTTCTATTAAAGTATTTATATCTATTAGTGGAAATATATTGAAAAATAAAAACCTGTAAATTACAATATTATTTAGTAATAATTATCAACCGAATACCTTTTATAGAAATATTTTACATTTATAATCATTATCCATTTATCTTTTGAAGTTGTAAAATTATTTTTGTCTGCATAATAAATTAAATTTGAAATTACAAAGAATAGGAACTTGATTAGTTAAAAATCTAATTTTACAACATTTTACATCCCATCCTCACTTTCGCAATCATTTTCCTTTTATCTTTTGAAATTGTAAAATCATTTTTTGCTAGATATTAGACAAAAATTGATAATTCAAGCTAATGGTACCTTGCAGTCAAACATGTTAGTCTGAAAATTATGAATTTAATTCACACAATGATTGGGGTTTTTACTATGAAATTAGGCTATTAGAGAAAGAAATAGTTATTATTTTTTATAGAATTGTCAGTCAATCAATTAGAGTTGAAGCAAAAATTTATTGAACTTTACAAACAAATATTCTCGTTCAGAGGAAGATACATCGTTTTATTTTTTGAGTAAAAAACATAAATAAACTATTTTTGGGAGGTACTTCTAAATGAAAAATGAATATCATGCAATTTTTGGAACAGGTCCACTAGGACTAGCGATAATGGATCAGCTTATTCAAGAAGGTAAAAATGTACTTTTAGTGAATACGAGTGGAAAAGCGGATGTTCCTCCGTCTGTAAAGGTCATAAAAGGAGATGCTACGAAACTAGAAAGTGTAATGGATATTTGTAATTCTCATAAAATTTCAGTCCTTTATCATTGCCTAGGACTTCCCTATTCATCTTGGGCAGAGTTATTTCCAATAATGATGGATAATATTATCGAAGCAGCTGCAATTCAACAGATTAAAATAGTTTACGCAGATAATCTCTATGCATACGGTCCTCATGACAAACCACTTAACGAAAATGCTTCATATAATACAGTTGGTATGAAAACAAAAGTGCGGGCTGAAGTAGCAACAAAATTAATGAATGCGCATAAATCTGGTAAGGTTCAAGCAACGATTGGTCGCGGTACGGATTTTTATGGACCACGTGTCAAAACTTCAGCATTAGGGCAACAAGTAATTAAAAATTTAATGGAAGGAAAGCCAGCAGATCTTCTGGGGAATCCTGATACAAAACACTCCTATATTTTTATACGTGATTTTGCTAAAGGACTTATAATGCTTGGAGAACATGAAGATGCATTAGGCGAAATTTGGCATATCCCTACTAACGAACCTAATACTACACGCACAATTGTACAAAAAGTTGCAGATGAGCTTGGTACAACACCTAAGTATAGAGTTGCTGGGAAGTTTATTGTTAATATTGCAGGATTATTTAATTCCGATATGAAAGAGCTTAAAGAATTAATGTACCAGCACTTATACGATTTTGTTGTAGATTCGAAAAAATTCAAGGGAAAATTTCCAATTTCAATTACCCCCCAAGATGAAGCGATACGGCAAACGGTTGATTGGTATAAAACAGCCTATAAATAATTTAATGACAACTGTCGAGAACAAAAAATCATATAGTATCTTACCCGTCAAACCAATGAGACAACAACCGTTACCCGAAGTTTGACTGGTTGTGATGGCCCTAATTCTATTAAAAGTAGGTGATGAAAAACGAATTGTTTTTCATCACCTACTTTTTTATAGACCTAAATAAAAAATGTTTACATTGAAATCATACTCAAGCTTCTATAACACATATGTTGGATTGACAGGATATTCGTTAAATCGAAAGGGGATGGATGAATGGATGCTCGAACTTTCAGACCTCGGAATGTGATTTTTATGACGATTGTTGTTTTTGTATCGGTGTTAATTGGTTACGGTATATATATTAATTTTATTGATGTTCCCTTTCCATGACAGCCTTACTTCTTTAACTGACTTAACAAGTATTTTCGGTTGTCTACTATGCGCTGATCATTTGGCTTATATTTCCGTGCTTCCTCATTATGTTGATGGGCATTTTCATAGAGACGCAAACGATTGTATAACAAGCTTAGCTGTAAATGTGGAAGCCATGTAGAATAAGCGTGCTTGTGAATAGCCATTGTCTGTTCTATAGGTTGCTGCAACGCTTGTGAATACCAATAAATCGCCTCTTTATTTTTCAATTGCTCCATAAAAAAATGACCAATTCGACAGCATGTTTCAGGTCTTGGTCGATCATACAATAATGATTGTAAAACAGCTTGGGTTGCTTGTTTTGAATCGTGTAGCTGTTGATGGCAATCCGCTAAATTTAAGCAAGCCTGAATATTATTATCAGTAGAGCCTAGTGTGGAATCTAGGAAACTATTATAGTGATTAATAGCTTCTAAAAATCGCTGATGATTTTTAAACTCATTAGCATAATGAAATGTATCTCTAGCTGAAAATGGGTGCCCTTCTTTCTTTAAACGCTCATAAATACGAATATTGCGATGAACATCACTTTTTCTTGGCAAATGCGTAACCGCTATATCGCTATGATAGAGCTGACCTGAAACATCTAAATACTCATGGACGGCACCCTGCCACTGAAAATTACGTGCACGTTTGACAAGACGAAATCTTTTTTCACTAGATTCTACACAGCCATCTGCATCCATCGTTACATAATATTCCATTGAAACAGCATCGACGTTAGAATAGAGAGAATTCTTAAGCTGAAGTAGCTTGTGCTGATGTTCTGTTGTAATCACATCATCTGCATCGAGCCAAAAAATATAATCTTTCGTTGCTTGCTGGAAGGAAAAGTTACGGGCTTTTGAAAAATCATCACACCATGTAAAGTCAAAAATTCGAGAGGTATAGCTTCGGACGATATCTTTTGTACGATCAGTTGAGCCTGTATCAATAATATTGATTTCATCCACTAAATGTTGAACGGAATCTAGGCATCTTTCAATAATACATTCTTCATTTTTGACAATCATACATAAACTAATCGTTAGCATCTGTCCCCTCCTTTTTTGTATTAATATATGCAAGTTTGAAAATTTATCGAGGCATTTTTCCATTTTATCGTCTAACTTTTTTATTTATCGCTCAACTTTTTGAATTTATCACCCAGCTTTTCCGTTTTATCGACATCCACCTCAAAAAGCACAAAAAAACGAACGCTATACACGTCCGTTTTTTCGTCTTATAGGTATTTTTCACGCCATTGTAGCTGTTCTTTTTCTGTGAGCTGTTGTTCTAAATAAGAATCCCATTGATTTAACAACGCATTCCAGACACGAACAAAGACAATATCCTGCTCTTTATTGTAAAGAACAAATTCAAGGCATGGGCTATCATTAATTTGTTTAGCGTCTGTTTGAACAATTTTAGAAATGATTTTTTGAGAGGCTCCAGCTTGTCCATCATCCTCTTGCTGCAATGCATCTATTAACATCGCTTCTTCAAAATGCTCCTGCTTCTCAGCCTCTTCATCCACATAGCGATATAGCTCTGGTAGATCGTCATATTCTTCCATATTATCCTCGTCGACAGTAAGAAATGCAAGATGGCATGGGCTATAGTAAAGGTTGGCCATTTCAACATCTAGCTCCTCTTCAAAGATACCACGTTCCAGTTGCTGCTGCCCTTTAGATGTTAATCTATAGAAGTTTTCCTTTTGCTCAATAAGACTGGCTCGAGACATTAATGATACTAAATCCTCAATAAATAACGGATCGACTAGCAATAACTCACTTAATTCATGTGTACTTGCAAAATCCGCTTCCTGTATGCTTATTAACAGCATCGTCATTAAGACATCCATAGTGGAACGACGAACTGGCTCATAGGTCACTTCTACTGTGCGAATCGGAATACACCATTCATCAGTTTTGATAATTTTAATATTCCGATTTTGCTGCAGTTCACGCATTAAGCGCTGCTGTAATTTTGACACTCTACATCACCTGACCTTCATGATTACGCAAGCCGTTATAGGATTTCACTGTATCTAACAGATTACTGTACATGTCACGTGTATCTTGATGTTTCGCACGTTTGGCAAACATCTCAGCACTTCCGACAAGTAGTAAGAGCTCTCGGGCACGAGATAAGGCAACGTTTAAGCGGCGATAATCTCTTGCAAAGCCAATGTCTCCTCCTTTAGGTGTATTACGTACCATACTGACTAATATGACGTCCATCTCCATACCTTGGAACTTATCGACTGTCCCTGTTCTAAACTGAAGATGTGGTAGCTGTAATTCCTGTTGAAGAAGGCGATTAATTCTCTTTACTTGCTCCCCATAAAAGCTAATAACTCCAACGCTTTTTTGTGCATCTTGTGGCATGCGACCTGCCTCTTTTGCTGCGATAACAGCATCATTTAGGTCTATTAAAATACGGCGAATTGTTTGTAATTCACCCTCATTATAACGACTCGTTCCTCCCTTCACCTGCTCCTCTAGATAAGGTTTTTCGGTAGGAATATCAATCCACATTAAATGATCATCACGGCTCACAAATTGCCCTTCTAGGCTATGGTCTCGTGCTGCATCGGAATCTGGTAAACCACATTGCAGACCATTTTCCTCTTTTGCGTAAAATGGTGTAATACTATGCATAATTTTTTCATGCATACGGTATTGCAATGCCAGCATTTGTTTATGTGTTTGCGGCAAATTATTAAATAAGCGTTCAAAAAGTGATTCACGCAGTAAATTTTTCAATTCCTGTGCGCCATCAAAGTTTGGATTTTCATCTAACATCGCCTTTAACGTTTCCTCTAACGTGTCATCTCCAAGTAGTGGAGGTAGCTGATGATGATCGCCCACTAAAATAACTTTCTTACCCTTAAGCATCGGTAATAGTAGCTCTGGTGGTGTTGCCTTTGATACTTCATCAATAATGACAACATCAAATGTCGGGTAGTTCTCCATAAATTCCTTACTCGCTGAAGCAACGCATGTTGTACCGATAACATTAGCGTGGCGCACATATAATTTACGAATTTCATCTAAATCATATTCCGTAGCGTTTTGCAGCTTGTCACGCCATTGCTCTTGTATTTTTTTTCGAAGAGGTAGCTGCTGTTCTTTGCGCTGTAATTCCTCTATCGCTGTTTTGGAGGATACAATTGCTTCCTCTACTTCCTCGAAAGTGCGCTCTGGTGTTGATTGCAGGAGACTTGTACATGCTGTGAGCTGCTTTTCCTTCTTCAATCCAGCTATATTAATTTCTTTTATACGTTCTTCTACTTGTGCAAGCTCCTGTTCAATCTCTTGTAAGCTAGTCTGCGCTGTTTGAAGGGCCGCTTTCTTTGGTAGGAGCTGTGTATGAGCATGTTCAACTGCCTCAAGCTGTTGACTTGCTGTTTGAAGAGAAGTCTTTGATTGCGATACAAGTATTTTTAAATGCTCTACAGATTCCTCTGGCTCAGCATCAATTTGGAATGCCTCAGCTAGCTGCTGAAGTCGTTCTGTATGCTGTAAAAACGGCTGCAATTGTCGCTGTAGGCTTTGGACGTCGAAGCTTGTAATTGCACACTCTTGATGTATTAGTCCACCAATATTTTTACGTAAGGACTCAAACTCCTGATCTTTATGCTCTTGTTGTTGTTTAAGAGCTACACCTTTTTGCCAGACAAAATCACGACGCATATATAATCCGAGCAAGAAGCTCTCAATTTGTTCAGCAGGTGGGGTTTGATCATCTTCAAAGGCTTTATTAAGCTGGGCAAAAACACCTGTGAGATTTTGCAACGAAAACGATTGAACTGGCTGTAATCTACTTTTAGCAAGGGCACGTTCCTTTTCTTCATATGCTACTAATGCTTCAAGCTTTGTGATAGCCTTTTGTAGACGTCCATTAATTGTTGACCATGCTTCTAAATCCTTGGCGTCCTCTAAATGCTGTAACCGATTGATTTGTTGTGTCAGCACATAGGAAGGGCGAACTTGATAGTGCTGTAAAAATCGTTGGATTCGCTCATAGGACGTTAAATTACCGATATATTTTTCCGCTTCCTTCATTAATCGAAGCCGGTTACTTTCTTCTTCATATTTCGATTGAATATCTTTGAACTGCAGGGTCAGCTGCTGCTTTTGCTCTTGCAGCTCCTTATATTGAGCAGCTGCTTCCAATTGCTCCATCTTTCGGGAAGTTTCTTCTATAGTAAGCTTTAACTGCTCTATTGATGGGTTTTCAGCAATGGTCTGCTCCAGTGTCTTTACAGCAGGCTCGATTTGCGCCAGCTGTTTTTCGTAATGCTCTTTTTGCGCCTCGCACTCCTGCTGTTCAGCTTTTGCAGCCTTCAATTCTTTTTTTAACGCTTGGATTTCCTGCTGTAAAATAGGCTCGTCTATTGCAGCCTGTTCTTTTGCAGCTATTTCTTTTGTTAGTTCCTCAAGCCATTCCTTAAGCTTTTCTTGCTCTTCCTTAGCTTTGATTAAACTAGATTTCAGTTCCTGCTCACGTTCAGTAAATGCTGTGATTTCCTCTTCAATCGCTGCAAGAGTTTGCTCACGCCAATGAAGCGCAACATTTTCTTCAATAAATTTTTTACCCTCTTCTTCAATACTTTCCGTTCTACCATAGCGTAAAATTCGAATTTCTTGATTGGAAAGAAGTCGGCCCAATGCATTATCCACGGCTAGATTTGATTGAGAAGCTACAAGTGTTTTTAAACCAGCCTTGACATTTTGCTGACAAATTTCAGAAATAACGGTGGTCTTCCCTGTGCCGGGAGGTCCCTGAATCACATACAAATCTTCAACAGACAATGCCCCTAAAACGGCCCGTCGTTGATATTCGTTTAAATTATTGTGAAAATCAATATCGTCTCGTAGCTTTGCTGTTCGAACAGTTGGGCGTTTTTCAAATAGTATTGTCTCTAAATTAGGGTTAACGGCCTCACCTTTTTCTAGCTTTGTAAAACCATTACGTAATCGTCTAATTTGACTCAATGTCGCAAAATTACTAAAACTTGCTTGCTTAGAACGAAGGTTAAGTTGATCTTTACGTGCTAAATCCTGCACAAAAGGCTTCAAGTCAATTTCTACTGTCTGCTTCCCTGCATTAGCCTTTAATACTTGTCCAATTTCACCACGTACCCCTTGAATGTTCACACTTAACCCTTCAAGCTTCTTCCATTCCTTTGACTTTATATAAGGGCAGACAATGGTAAGCCGCGTAAAATCTTCATTAAAATAGCTTTGCTTAAATTCGGTATGAATATCATCAACGGTCGCATCACGTTCTTGAATTTTTAAATAGCCTTCCCAGCTCCCGATACGCTTTTTTACATATTCTGTGCGCTCCTCAGCTATTGGTAACTCTCTTATTTTTGTATGAAGATCAAGCGGAATCCCTGCTCCATTATTAGGTCTTGTGACAAATTGTAATGCTGCTGGTAGGCGTCGGTTTGTATTAATCGGGCCTCGCATATGCACAAAACGAAGATTTGTAGCTAGCAATCCTTCAACCTTTAGCACACAATCCATAATGGCTGTTTTCTCTGCCATGACCTCCGTTAACTTTTCATTCTGCTCCGCATTAAAATAAATCGATAAAAACGTTTCACCTAGTGTTTTTGCCTTGCGTTTTTCGATGTAAACAGTGAAAGTTTTTTGTAACGCAAAAAAGGCATGCTCATTTGCTGAGCATTCCTCTACCGCTTCCTTCGCTTTATTTGTCAAAATGAGATTACAGCGTTGTTTTTCTAGTAAAGCTATGTCCTGCATGAGCAGCCCTCCCTTCCGAATCACTAAAGTTCAATTTTATCACATCGTAAAAGGATACATCAATTATGCCTCGGCATAATTGCGTCAGGAATCGGCTGGAAGAAGTTAAAAGAAAAATCCCCTGCCCAGTGATTTCCTTCCACTGTCCAAGGGATAAAATTTTCTTAATGTTGATCAATCGGTTCTTTTGGCAATGTTTTGCTCATTTCACAGTACTGCACAAAAACACGAGCCAATTCACGTAAACGATCATGAACATCTTCGTCGACAATATTATTATCTGCATCGAAGTGAGATGTGTGTGTATATACATAGTTCGGCGTTACAAGTGCACGGAAGTAGTCTAAAATTGGTTTCAGTTGATTTTCTACTACTAAATGGTGCTGGTATGTGCCACCATTGGCAACGATAGATACTGGCTTATAGCGCATTGTTTTCGGATGCAAGAAGTCAAATGCATTTTTTAAAACACCCGGAATCGATGCTTGGAAAATCGGTGTAGCGATAATATACGCATCCGCTTCCTCGAACTTTTGAATCATTTCCTTCATGTCATCATTTAACGGTGAACCGTCTACAATTTGATGCTTATATTGACTAAAATGCATAATTTCTAACTCGAAACTTGCATCTAATTCTTTAATGTATTGCTCCACTTGCTCTAAAATAGCACCAGTTTTACGACCAAACATTGTGCCATCAACGAGTAAAATTTTCATTTTCACTTTGCCTCCACTTTCATCTTCTACAAGAATATTGTAACAAATGAAAAGAGGCACGGAAAGAAATGTAGTAGTTAAACATGTAAATTCAGTCTTTAGGCGGAACGTAGTCTACACAAGAAGTCGGAACGGAAATCGACCCCACGTTATGGTGATGGATCTTTATTTATCCTCACGATGATGAAAATTTACTTCTTTATCTACAACAGTTTCTTCTATCTTATATTTATCTCGATTTATAACGACTTCTCGATTTACTTTATCTCCTTCATCGTTAGAGCCTGGTAATTTGTGCTTAGCCCAATTAAATAATTTCTCCTTCGAAACATCCTCATCCTGCGTTTCAGGAAAATCTAACTTAGCCAATTCCTGAGATTGATAAACAGTAACAGGCTGTTTAGTACCGTTCTGCAGAGCAATTACGATCATCGCCTTTGCAACCTGGGAGGCTTCTATAGACCTTGAGCGTTTTAGTGGCCCCACTAATAGCGGCTTTACAAACTTTAAAACTTGCTCTCCTGCTTTTTCACCTAAGCGAAATTCCTCTCTCTCCCCAACTAATAACGATGGGCGAATAATAGAAAGTCTCTGTAAACCTAGCTCCATTAAATCATGCTCTAGCTTTCCTTTTACTCGATTATAGTAAAATGGAGAATTTTCATTCGCCCCCATCGCTGTGATGACAAGCATATGTGGAATTCCTCGTTTTTTTGCTAACGAAGCTATCGTTAGCGGATATTCAAAATCAACTTTCTCAAATTCCTCACGCGATCCAGCTTTTTTAATTGTTGTTCCTAAACAACAATAGAGCTCATGCGCCAATTCGATATCTTTTTCTTCTAAAGTATCAAAATTACAAATTTTTACTTCTAGCTTTGGATGCGTAAATGCTGGTTCTCTTCGTGCAATTACTGTAACCGAAACATATTCATCATTCTCACATAATTGTTTGACAAGAGAGGTACCTGTTAATCCAGTAGCCCCTACAACAATCGCTGCGCGCATTCCCATTGGTTGTACCCCTTTCTGTACTCTGTTCGCTCCAGAAGTCGCATTACTGGAAGAACGTAACATTTTATTTTTGGTAATGAACTAAAACAATCGTATGTATATTCCCGATAGCTCTACTTTATTTATCGGACAATGAAGGAACTCTTACTCTTTTAATTTTAGGAGTTTTGAAAAACTATTTAAAAGCAATACAGTTTAACGAATCTGGTATACATTATGTCACAATTTATCTAATCCTAATTTTTTACACATACTTGACCATTTTTCACCATAGTTTAAATAGACAGATGAAAGGATGGGATACATTTGCAAAACGAAACTCAAATGGAACCGAAAAAAAAGATTGTTTTCATTATTGAAAGCTGTATTGATAAAGGGCTGTATCCTTTTGAACGGGTTGCAACGCTGGCAAAGCTACTTGCTAATGAACAAGTTTTCATATTTGTAAAAACCCCTTCAAATGATGAGATTCAAATTTTAATGAATGAAAATCTCGCCCCAATCTTATTTGAACATTTCGATGAGCTACCGAAGCATATGAGAAGTATTCAACCTGATTTAATTGTAAGAGATGGCCGTAACTCTGAAAGTTGGCAAGTACAAAATTTACGACCATTCTGCAAAACAATCATTCATTTTGATGACTTTGGTGAGGGTGGTCAAGCCTGTGACTGTGTTTTGCTAGCACTCTATCAAGAAGTTAAAGATTATTTACCATCTCATTATATTGGTGGTAGTTTCAACTTCGCATTACCACAAGCTTTTCAAAATTTTGATGATAGACCAGACAGTAAGATACCTGAAAACCCACCTCATATTGTTGTTGCCTTTGAAGATGGGGACGAGCATAACTTAACCTACCGTACTCTTCGACACTTAACGCAGCTACAAATCCCACTACAAATTACAGTTATGATTGATGATAGCTATCGACATGCAACAGATGATTTGCAAATGATGGTGCTTAGTCGTCGTAACACTGCCATTCTTCGTGATAAAAACGCACTCCTAAAACTATTACCAAAAGCAGATGTTATTATTTGTAATGCTAACTATACACCTTATAAAATTGCCTCTTACGGTGTACCTTGTATTACTCTTGCACAAACTGAGGCAGAGCTATTACATGCCTTCCCTCGTGAACAGAACGGCTTTATTCACCTTGGATTAGGTCGCAAAATGAAGCAATCACAAATTCAAAACGCTGTCATGGAATTTTTATTACATGAGGCCCGAAGCGAACGAGCTGTAAAAAAACAACGACAGCTCAATTTAGTAAGCAACAATGAAGCACTACAGTCATTGCTTTTAGATTTCGCTTACGATCGACACAATATCGCTTCTACTTAGTGATTCTTTGAAGGTGGATATGATACAATATAGAAGAATTTTTCACTTTCACTTATCTTTCATTATAAGAAGTGAATTCAAGCAACATAAGTACCCGATTGATATTAACTAATAAGCGGTGGGGGAAAAAAACCTCCATCGCTTTTACCTTCTTTCAGCAGGTGTTTGGACATCTGCTAAAAGAAGGCAAAGCCTCCGGCGGATGTCACGGAATCGAAAAGGAGTTCTTTGTGTAAACACAAAGCCGATTCTGGACGTAATTATGCCGAGGCATAATTGATATACGCATTCGTTATACAAAATATACACAAAAAGGAGCAATCACCGTGCCATCAAAAAGTGATATTGAATATCAAATTAGAGAGCTAAAAATGGATTATATGAATTTACAAGGCGACATTGAGAAGCTTGAATCTACAGGTCATAATGATCAAGTAGCAAAAGCAGAGCAACGCCTGGCAAATATGGAAGCAACGCTAGCGGAGTTAAATAAACAATTAGCAGAACTATAATAATGAAAAAGCTTAGCGAAATTAAAACACTTCACAAACAGTTGTCTCTTTAGGAAGACGGCTACTATTTCACATAAATGTATGGATTGAATTTGGAGGAACATATATGGCAGTATTAACAGTTGAAAATTTAGGTCATTCATTCGGAGACCGCACACTTTTTAAAGATGTATCCTTTCGTTTAGTTGAAGGTGATCATATTGGTCTTGTAGGTGCAAACGGTGTTGGTAAGTCCACATTAATGAGCATTATTACAGGCCAAGCAATCCACGATGCTGGAAAGGTTGAATGGCTTCCAGGAACACATTACGGCTATTTAGATCAGCATACTGTATTAACAGCTGGCCGAACGATGCGAGATGCATTACGTGACGCATTTCTTCCTTTATATAAAAAAGAAGAAGAGCTCAATGAAATTACAGGCAAAATGGCTGAAGCAACACCTGAAGAATTAGAAGTTTTACTAGATCAAATGGCTGAGGTGCAAGATGCTCTGGATGCAGGAGATTTCTATTCTCTTGATATGAAAATTGAAGAGGTTGCACGAGGTCTTGGTCTTGATGCAATCGGCTTGGAACGTGATGTCGCTGCTCTTTCTGGTGGTCAACGTACAAAAGTTTTACTAGCAAAGCTATTACTTGAAAAACCAAAAGTACTATTACTCGATGAGCCAACGAACTATCTGGATGAAGAGCATATTACATGGTTGAAAAACTATTTAAAGAACTATCCACATGCTTTCTTATTAATTTCGCATGATACGGAGTTTATGAATGAAACGGTGGACGTTATTTTCCAACTAGAGTTTTCAAAATTAACTCGCTATACAGCAACATATGAAAAGTTTTTAGAGCTTGCTGAAATCAATAAACGTCAGCATATTGATGCCTATGAAAAACAACAGGAATTCATAAAAAAACAAGAGGATTTTATCGCGAAAAATAAAGCTCGCTACTCTACTACTGGTCGTGCAAAATCTCGCGCCAAGCAGCTTGACCGTTTAGAGCGTATCGATCGTCCTGAAACAGCTGTAAAACCTGAATTTGGCTTTAAAGAGGCACGTTCTTCAAGCCGTTATGTAGTAGAGGCTGAAAACTTAGTCATTGGATATGATAAGGACAAGCCGTTACTTCCCCCACTTACATTTGAGATTGAACGCGGGGAAAAAATTGCTCTAGTTGGTATGAATGGTGTCGGTAAATCAACATTATTAAAAACGATGCTAGGCAAAATAAACCCACTGGATGGGAAAGTTATTCGTGGGGACTATCTTTACCCATCTTACTTCGAACAAGAAGTAAAGGCAGACAAAATTACACCAATCGATGATGTATGGAACGCCTTCCCTTCTATGGAGCAAGCACAAGTACGTGCAGCATTAGCACGTGCGGGACTAAAAACGGAGCATATTACTCGCCCACTTAATTCTTTATCTGGTGGTGAGCAAGCAAAGGTTCGTTTATGTAAGTTAATGATGGAAGAGGCAAACTGGCTCATATTTGACGAACCGACAAATCACTTAGATGTCGATGCAAAAGATGAGCTAAAGCGTGCCATGAAAGAATTTAAAGGCACAATCGTGTTAGTAAGCCATGAACCTGATTTCTATGAAGGTTTAGCAACAAAGGTCTGGAATGTCCAAGACTGGTTTACTTCAGGGCAACAAAGCTAGGAATATTATGAATGGTGGGCAGTTACCGATGTGATTCTTGGATCACTCGGTGCTGCCCTCTTTTTTGTAGTTGGAAATTAAGCGTTGGGATCGTGGGACCTGAGCAGTTTCACGACTTACCCGAGCTGTTTCTCACGGGACCTGAGCAGTTTTCCAACCTACCTGAGCTTTTGAAAACCACTTCTCTCCTTAGCCTCAAATAAAATTTTTTTCTATGCATAAAACCCAGCATTTAATCATAATAATAATCAGTGGATTAACAATATATCTGTCACCTTTAAATCAATCTATTTCTCTCTATATTAGAACAACTCTCATATTCTTTAAGCATCTATTATTAATATTGAGTAAACTTACATCATTGTAAGCTGAATTTACGAAACTTTTTGCTCTTTTGAACGTATATTTTAGTATAGAAAAATATATTATTTCTATTTGATTTTTTTCAAATAGCTATTGATTTATATATAACTTACTAGTAAGATATATGTATAACCTACTTAACTTACTAATAAGATATCTATAACATATAATCCTAAAAAAGAAAGCGGGGAATGAAGAATGACAGTTATTATTTATTCACAAGCGAGCTGTTCTTCATCCAGAAAAGCATTAAAATGGTTAAAAGATCACAACATCGAATATAAAGAAAAACGTATTACTTCACACCCACTTACACTTGCAGAATTTAAAGAAATATTAAGCATGACAGAAGATGGAACAGATGAAATTATTGCGACAAACTCAAACGATTTTAAAAATTTAAATGTTGATATTGATCAGCTCTCTATTCAAGAGTTGTTTGCAATAATCCAAGCTCATCCACGAATGCTACGTAGCCCTATCTTAATTGATGAAAAACGTATCCAAGTTGGGTACAATGAGATGGACATTCGTCGTTTTATTCCACGTAAAGTTCGTGCTTTTGAATTAAATGCTATGACAAGATTGGCACAAGAAAGTTAAAACAGTTTTGGAGATGACCTTATATGGATCAAGAAAAACAAATAACCCTTACCTCGTTGTTTGAAGTAGTTTCTTCTATTGAGCGTAAGTGGGCAAACGAGTGGAATAATCAAAATGTACTCGGCTTTTCAAAATCCCATATTTTAATTTTAGACTACTTATCGCAGGAGGGACCAAAGCGCCCTTCTGCCATTGCTGATCGGTTAAAGGTAACAACAGGTGGCGTCACTGTTTTAACAAGTAAGCTCATTAATGCTGGCTTTATTGAAAAAACACAACATGCTACAGATCGAAGAGCATTTCAATTGATCATTACACCTGATGGCAAAGACATTTTGGAAAAATCTCGTCAACAAGTTAGCGAAATTCTCAACAATATGTTTGGTATGCTCTCAGCTGAGGAAATACAAACATTACGTGAAATTTTTGCAAAATTACTTAACAATGAATCTACTCGGTAAGAGTAACAGTCCGATTTTCACACCTTTAAAAGTTAGACATACATCTAACTTTTAAAGGTGTTTTTCATTTGGCCAAATTATGGGTGACTGCCCTCCACCCCAACTATTTCTAGACGCTTAGTTTTAAACCAGATTTGGTGCTTTTACTTATTCCGGAACACCACATTCATACTGTTTCCCAGCTCTTAAATTCATAAATTCTTCTTTCGCTTTTTGAATAACAGCAGGATTTAGTAAGGAATCAAACGCAGCTCCTGCCATTGCTTTTGCAGCATAATGCATCCCCTTCATGCCAAGTGAAGATCCAAAAGCAGCAGTCGCTTGCCAAGTATGCACTTGGACCCCATGAGGTGCACAGGTTGTAAATACCTGACCAAGGGGCGCAATCCACGAAACGTCCCCTAAATCGCTAGAACCTTGCATGGATTGGCGAAACGTTTGTGGAAAATGAAATACCTGCTCCACCAATACCTCCTTACTTATTTCATTTGGTACAAAAGATTGTTGGGCAGCACCTTCAAGAACAGAAGGATCTAATGAAGCCTGTAACGACTTTGCAAAAGCAAGCTCATCCTCTGTAAAAGATAATGGCGGTAGTTCATTCCACTGTGCCAACATTTGCTCATTTAAAGTGAGATTTGGTAAAGTATCATAACACCCTGCCTTAATCCCCCAATGCACTTCTGTTTCTGTCATCATCGCTGCCCCTTTTGCCACTTTAATGAGTCTGCGCTCTAAATCTTTAACAGCCTCACGATTTGCTCCGCGTAGGAAATAATAAACACTTGCTTTATCTGGAACAATATTCGGTGCTAAGCCTCCATTTGTAATTTGATAATGAATACGTGAACCGTCTGGCACGTGCTCCCGTAAATAATTGGCTCCGACATTCGTCAATTCAACAGCATCAAGTGCGCTTCTCCCTAGATGTGGCGCACCAGCAGCATGTGCTGTCCGACCTGAAAAATAAAATTCAATGGCAGTGAGTGCTTGCATAGAGAAGTTCGCTGTCATGTTAAACGTGAATGGATGCCACGTATAGACTACATCTAAATCATCAAAAACACCTGCCCGTGCCATATACGATTTTCCAGATAATAATTCCTCTGCTGGGCATCCATAATAGCGAATCGTTCCTTGTAAATTGTTAAGCTTCATCACTTCTTTTAAGGCAACTACAGCTTCTACTCCAGCCGTTCCTAATAAATTGTGACCACAGCCATGCCCTGGTGCGGCTTCCTCCACAGGCGAATATAATGAACTGACTTGCTGCGATAATCCTGGAAGCGCATCAAACTCTCCTAAAAATCCAATAATTGGACTGCCAGATCCCCACTGTGCATAAAAGGCAGTTTGTACATCACCAATCGGCGTAACAATATCAAACCCTTCTTTTTTCAAAAAATCTTGTTGCAGTGCAGATGCAAATGTTTCTTCATAGCCTAGTTGAGGATTGTCCCAAATTTGCTTCGCCATATGACTGAAAGTTTCTTCATGTAGTTGCATCCAATCAAATAATTGCTTCTTCATAATTAGTATCCCTCCACAGATTTTATATTTGTCTGTTGCTGATGATTAACTGGTAGAGTAACAGCAATTACAGCAGCGATTACACACATAATGGCTAAAAATATAAATGATGTTTTAAAAGAACCACCTGATACATTAATTAAATAACCCATAATTATTGGCGAAATAATGCCGGCTGCTTGACCACCAAAATTTACTACGCCAAAAGCTGTCCCAATATTTTGTTGATTGACGACACGATGTGGTGTTGTAAATATAAACGAGGACATAAAAGATACGAATATAAAGGCGATTGATTGATACGTAATAGCTAGTGCTGCAGAAGCGGCTGTAGACATGAGATACAAACAAACAGCTAGCACAACCGCTCCGAAAATCACGCCATATTTCGAGCGCCCTCCTATCTTTGAGATGATACGCCCACTTATAATCATTCCAATAGCTGCGAAAATGGCTGGTATAGCGGCGATGAATCCGACATTTTTTAAATCAAGACCATGCACTTTCATTAAATATGTTGGCATCCATGAGCTCAATCCCCAGTTTGCTATATTAATAAAGAAGAAAATAAGAAGTACACGCATTAAATAAGTATTTTTTAATATTTTGCTAAAAGAGCCCTTCTCTTCGCTCTCCTTTCGCTCCTCTGATATAGATGTTTGTGCATTTTTCGTACTCCACAAAAGAGCGATTACAAAAAGAAGTCCTAAACCAGAAATTAAGAAAAATACATTGCGCCAATCCATTACCAATAATAGAGGAGCACAAATAATAGGAGCGATAGCACTACCTATCATATTGGATGACATCATTGTCGCTTGAGCCTTTGTACGTTGTTCTTTCTGAAAATATATAGAGATTGCTTTTGTACTTGCAGCAGGATATCCGCCTTCTCCAATACCAAATAAAAACCGAATTAAGAGTAGTGAAGTGAGTGACCAAGCCAATCCCGTAAATGCAGTGAAAACTGACCAAAAAATAACGGCACCAATTAATAATTTAATCGCTCCGTACTTATCCGTTAGCCATCCACCAGGAATTTGCATCACAGCATATCCAAAGAAGAACGCACTTAAAACAAATCCTAGTTCAGTGGCTGTTAAGGATAGGTCATTACCAATATTAATTAAAGCTAAGCTGATAGCAGTTCTGTCAATATATGAAACCATCCATCCAAAGAATAAAACGCCTAAAATTAAATTACTGCGGTTTTTTAGTTCGACATTCATAACTCCACTCCTTTCATTAAATTATTTAAATATTAAGATAAATAAAGGACGATATCATTAGAATATCTTACAATGTTTATAAAAGATCATTAGAATATATTCCGAAATTTAGTGAAAGGAGTCGAAATAACGATGTCTCTAGGGGAACATGAAGAAATTGTATTGAACGATGAAAATTGTAGCTTTTATATTTATAGCGCAACAAAGGAATGGTCTTTATTTTATGGTCGACCTTGTGATATTAACCCCGATCTAAAAGGAGTACATTGGGATAAACAACAGCAACGCTTTAGTGCAACGATATACATACCAGAGCCAAATGAGTACATTGTACAAGGTATCATCTTTGGGGACTTTACTGGTTATGATGAGCAATTTTTAGTTTGGCAGCTAGAAAAGACCTTTTATCAAAAATTCCTCATACAGCAGCGTGAGCAGAAATTAGCCATTATGCAGCTTATAGGAGTAATGAATTCAACTTTGAAAATAAAAACGCTGTTGCAGACCATCATGGATTTTGCCATTCTAGCTATTCCAGTAATTGACCGTGGATTTTTAATGTTATTCAACCCTGAAATGGAGCGTTTATATACAGTAGCTAGTGCGGGTGTGACAGAGCGCATCTTTGATTATGCTCCCCAATTAGGCGAGGGAATGGCAGGTTATACATTCCAAACAGGCGTATCAGCCATTTATAACTATCAAGAAACTTTAGAGATTATGAGCAATGTTACAAAATTCAATCTAGACGCATTAATGGAAGCCATACATTTAGGAAGATTCGAGAGTAATATATCGATGGCTGTTCCTATTACCTTTAACGAAAGAAAACTCGGTGTGATGATTGTCCATCAATATACAAATAAACGTGCTTTTCAACAAAGTGATCTAAGACTTCTAGAAAGCTTCGCATCGCAGGCGGCAGTTGCTATAAGAAATGCGGAGGCATATGAAGAAATAGAACGGTTAAATGCTTATTTTATAAAGCAACATGAAATTCACCAAATCTTTATTAAACTATCTTTGCAAAATGTACAAGAAATGAAAATCATTCAAACGACGAAGGAATTATTACAATTAGACATACAATTTGTAAATTTAGCCGATCGTAAAACATTTTTACAGTTAGAAACAATGAACAAGCTAGCAACAATTCAAGAGGAACAATTAATAGATATAGGCTATATTTTCCCAATCCGAAATGAAAGAGAAATTTTCGGTTACTTAATTATTCAGCAGTTGGAGAAATTGACGAGCCAACAACGTATGATTATCGAAAACGCAGCGATGAGCTTAACTTTAAAATCACTACAAATACAAGCGACGGGACAAACGAATTTTAAAGAACGTTTCGAGCTTTTTCAACAGCTTATCTCTGGACGTGCCCCTCTAGTTGATTCTCGTTATGATGAATTAGGGCTCGATATTAAGAAACCAACATTCGTCGTAAAATTTGGGCTTAAACAATTTTCTCATAAAAATAGTATGCAATTTATTCAACATGTACAGCAATATTTTAAAGGGCAGCATTTTATATTTACACTACGCGAAACAATCGTTTGGGTATTACAAGGAGATACGGCATTTCGTCACAAAATAAAACAACAATTAACGCAGGCTATTATTAGTTGGGTTCAGTTTTATCATCAACAGGTGGCAATAGGCATAGGAGCTATACAGGATCATTTATTAAATGTTGCTCAGAGCGCCGAAGAAAGTCAGCAAGCACTTCAACAAGCTACGCGCCAAGCAAACAAAGAAGATGAGGTAACCATTATTTGTTATGAAGAGCTAGGTATTAATCGATTGTTCAACAAGCAAAGCGAAGAAGAGCTTGGACAATTCGTTCATGATATATTAGCTCCGTTATACAAGCAAAAGGATGAAACTTTACTTAAAACACTTCGTTGTTATATTCATCAAAATCGTTCTATTTCAAAAACAGCTTCTACCTTACACATTCATCAAAATACGCTATACCACCGACTTGAGAAAATTAAACAATTGTTAAATCGTGATTTACACAATCCAGCACATTATTTAGAGATTCATTTAGCCCTGCATTTAAGTGAGTGAAAGTTTGAGGTTCCACCGTCGATGTTCGATGGTTTATCAGCGATTTCGGCACTTTTATCAGCGATGTTCGGTGGTTTATCAGCGATTTTGGCACTTTTATCAGCGTTGTTCGATGGTTTATCAGCGATTCTGATACTTTTATCAGCGTTGTTCGATGGTTTATCAGCGATTTTGGCACTTTTATCAGCGATGTTCTCCGGGTTACCGGCGTTTCTGGCACTTTCACCGGCGATGTCCTCTGGGTTACCGGCGTTTCTGGCACTTTCACCGGCGATGTTCCCCGTTTTACCGGTAATACAATTCAAAAAAGATGCATTGCAACATAATTTTGCAATGCATCTTTTATCGGATTGGTCGAACGTATACTTCCGTCTAAGTAATTAGTTTAGTGCGACCAATGCATGTTATCATGCTGGTAGCACAGACTCTACGATTGAAACATCAGCCATAAGCATTTCTTTCAAACGAGCTTTCGCACGGAATAAACGAGATTTCACAGTACCAATGGAAACTTTCATAATAGATGAAATTTCAGCAAGTGAGTATTGGTCTATGTAAAAATACCATAATGTTTTACGATAGATCCCATCTAATTGCTCCATTTTATCCTGTACTAATTTAGTAACAACATCTTTTTCAATTTTTTCTTCAGTCGAAATATCATTATTGGGAACCAAATCTAAAATCGGTACGTCTAATGTTTCAGGTTGGTTCATCATGTATTTACTACGTCGTACTTTTTTACGATAGCGATCTCTAAATGTATTCATTGTAATTGTTGTAAGCCAAGCTTTAATATGCTCCACCTCGGCAACGCTATCCTCATAGCGCACAACTTTTACCCATACTTCTTGCATTAAATCTTCAGCTTCAATATTATTGCGAGTAAGTTTTAAACATAAATGATATATATAACGATTGTATTCCTCATATACGCCTTCTAATTTTTCATTCATTGTGTATTCCTCCGCTTCTTGTTCTTGCTTCTATACACATTCTCGCAAAATAATGTATTACACTCTATCGTATTGGCTTTCAATTACATTACAATCGTGTAAGCTTAAATCCTTTCACTTGTAATATTCGTAAAAATTGTTTTACTACTATATTACTTTTTCAAAGAAAAGCTACTCAGCACGCCTCTTCTGCTACTTTTTTATTGTATTCCCAATAGTATTTACTTAAATCACCTAACTAAAAATTCAGATATTTATAGAAATAAATGAAGGATTATCGTTTGATTCCTCACATCATTTAAATCGGGTTGCTCTGATGATCGCTGCCCTAAATCTGCTCACTAGTGTCCGTTCATATTAAACTGGTCTCGAAACAGTATTCACAAATAAGAACTTTTTCGACATAACAAACCCCCTGTTCGTTCAAAACAGGGGGTTTATATTTTAAATTTCTTTTCTGCTACGTCGTAATAACAAGCATGCTAAAGCTACTAAGATTAAACCAAGCACTTGGTATAAAGTTGTGTTACTTTCCCCTGTTTGAGGTAAGTGTTCAGCTTTATTTGGAGTTTGCTGCTCCTCTTGGTCAACTTTGTCGCTGTGCTTTTCTACTACATTGCCCGCATTTTTTGAGTCATTTGTTTTTTCACTTTGTTCCACTGGTTTCTCTTGAGTTTTTGGTTCCTCTACTACATTGCCCGCGTTTTCTGAGTCATTCGTTTTTTCACTCTGTTCCACTGGTTTTTCACTCGGCTCTACCGGTTTTTCACCCGGAGCCATCGGTTTTTCACTTGGCTCTACCACTTTTTCACTTGGGGCCACTGGTTTTTCACTTGGTTCTACCGGTTTTTCCGGTGTTGGTTTTTCCGGTGTTGGTTTTTCACTTGGTTCTACCGGTTTTTCTGGTGTTGGTTTTTCACTTGGTTCTACCGGCTTTTCTGGTGTCGGTTTTTCACTTGGTTCTACCGGTTTTTCTGGTGTTGGTTTTTCACTTGGTTCTACCGGCTTTTCTGGTGTCGGTTTTTCACTTGGTTCTACCGGCTTTTCTGGTGTTGGTTTTTCACTTGGTTCTACCGGCTTTTCTGGTGTTGGTTTTTCACTTGGTTCTACCGGCTTTTCTGGTGTCGGTTTTTCACTTGGTTCAGCCTGATTCACTACTTTTAACTGAATAACAGATTCTACGTCTACCAAACTAACTTCAAAATCGATTGGTTTTTCATCAAGTTGGTAACCTTCTGGTGCCTTTGTTTCCACAAACGCATATTTACCCGGACGTAAGTTATCTACTTTAATTTGGCCGTCCATATCTGTTACTAATTTTAATACTACTACTTTACCCTCTTGATTAATGAGTTTGAATTCTGCATTAGGTAATACTGGACCTTGCTCATCTTTAGCATGCTTTGTCAATACTACTGTTGTCTTGTTATAGGAATTTTCCACCATTATTTGAACATCTTCTTTTTGATCATGCTCAATTGTAAACTCCGTTTTTTCATGTACAACTTTATATCCATATAATGCTTTTGTTTCTACAAACGCATATTTACCCGGAGGTAATGTGTTAACTTTAATTTGACCGTCTTTGTCAGTTATTAATTTTTCTGCAATTACTTTGCCTTCAGCGTCAATTAACGAAAATTCAACGCCCGCTAATTTTTCTTTCGTATCAGCGTCTACTTTAGTTAAAACAATAGATTCTTTAGAAATTTTTGTATTTGAAATATTGTAACCATCAACTTTAGACTCATACCCATCTACCGGTTGCTCTTTCACAGCATATTTGATTTCTTTACCGTCTACTGTGTATTGATCTAAGTTATTGAATTGATATTTCCAACCATTTTCCGCTGTTACTGTTCTTGTAGTAATAACCTCACCGTCTTTTAGTAAATCTACTTTGATTTCGGTAGGGCGATCTTGTTCATTATCGTTGTTCCAAGTTTTTGTTCCTTCAATTGAGGTTTTTTTCAAGCTGTTACTAATTGGTAATTCAACACCATTTGTTGCGTTAGCTACAATTGTAAACGGAATTTTCTTATTTGCATCAAATGTTACATATTCTGGAGCTGATACTTCTTGAACATAGTACTCACCAGCTTGCAAATTTGGTACTTCTACAATTCCTTTGTCATTGGTTGTATATTGATCACCAATTTGTTGACCATTCGATGAGAAAAGTTTAAATTGAACACTTGGGATAGCTTGTTCTTTATTACCTTCTATATATTTCAGTATTCTTAATGTACCTTTAGCTGGTAAATCTCCTACAGCCCCACCATTGGATGAAATGTTTTTTACTTTAGCTACTTTTTTCTCTTGTACTGGCTGTTGGTTGTTGACTTTGTAACTTAAATCATATGCATTTTCCAGATATTCTTCATTTACCCCTTCAGCTGTAATAGTCGTTTTATAACCTACAGTGAATGATGTTAAACTTGCATACCCTCGATAAATCATTACATTAAATGAATTATCACTCGTAAAACTTACATATCCATACCCTTTACTTTGAAACTCTTCAGGTGTTAATTGTTGATTACCTAAGTAGCCATTTGTTTGGATATAGAAACTATCTTTCTGTATTTGTTGACCGCCTTTTGAAGTATCTTGTAACACGATATCACTATCAAGATATTCCTTCTTTAAGTTGAAGTTTAGGAACCAACGAACTTCATCTGATTTATTTGGCTGAATATCTCCTGTTTTATAGAAGAAAACGCCTGGCGAAGAACCGCTACTAGCTGGATGAGTAATTTTTACAGCTTGTTCACTTAAACTTGTTCCAAAGTTCGTATTAATCGTTTTTGAACTTCCAGATTCTACGTTTGTTGCTTGAATAGTAAATTCAAAGAAACCTTTAATATTTTCACGTTCATCTACTTTACTATTAAACGTACACACAACTTGTTCGCCAGTCACATTACACGTACCATAATCATCTAGATTAATCGATTTATTAAAACCTTTTAATTCAGGTGGTAATGTCATCGTAATTGTATCGCCTGATTTCAATTTCAGATTAGGCTTTTCACTAAAGGTTACACGGACTCCCGTTTGTTCACCATATGTTAAATCCGTTTTTGTAATTTGCGCACTATCAATAAGTCCTGTATTGTTTAGTTCTGCTGCTTTTCCAGCAAAGGGTACAATTGTTTGAAATAGTACGACTACAACTAATAATAAGAATGGAAATATTTTCTTGACTTGCATCTTCATAAACCTCCTGTTTGCTAATTTCAGAGCATCGTATTTAGATTCTCTTTCACACACTATTGTTAAACTTTATATGATTCATATTATTTCAGTAAAAATTTCTTGCTTTAGATTTTAGTGAAAGGATAACTTTACAGACCTTTTTACTATCGATATAGAATCTAACAATATCTCATAGGTGAGTAAACTCTCAATAATATAAACCAAAAAGCACCTAAAGTAATATAACACACGACTAAAGAATTGAAAAATATTTTAAGGATTCCCAAAACATTACTATAGAACCATTTTATAAAAATGGTTAGAAACTAGTATTTTTATTAATTTCACAAGCCTCAATGAAATCCATTATAAGGAATTAAAAAATGTTAATAGAACTATATTTTATATTTACAATAAATACAAACTGTGCCAAAAGTTTTTTTACATAAAATTATTTTTTTCGACAATTTTTTTACTTATTAATAAAACAACACCAACACTCCCTTCATAATGTCCATTACAAAAATTCACAACATTGTCCTCTAGGTGTATTTTCACTATCATTCCTTTAATAAATGTAGTAGTTCACAAACCCCCGTCCTTTTGGATTTAATCTTCTCAATTAGATCCATTAGGTAAAATAAAAAGAACACCCCAATAAAGGTGTTCTTGGATTTGCACTTGTAGGCCATTCATTGATTTTTGAAGGTATGATTAGCATGAACTCTTCTTACTTTAATTCATTGACTTCATTCTTATTTAACTAAAACATAGGAGACAGTAATAATTGCTACAGCTATGTTGTCTGTTGTTTCCTTAATCCGCACAAAACATAAAATTGCTGTATAAATGGAAGGAATGGTCACCCCATGATAAAAAAAGCTCAACATACCTAAACGATTATTTACAATTGCCGCTGGTTGTTCATGATCTTCTCCCCCATCTCTCATCACGAATCTATTACTCAATAAACAATTTAATGTTACAGATATACCCCTTGCACAAAGAATGAGTATTCAGTCTTTTCAATTAAAAAAGCGCGCTAATAAGGGACTATTATAAATATCACAAAGACTACACAGGACTTATTTCCTTTAATTTTCCATAATAAAATATGTATGTTTTCTATACTACTTCTTATAAATGACAATTTACTAACTTCAAACATAGCACTTTATGTTCACTACTTAAAAACTACTATCAGGGTTTTTTTTCAAATAATTAATACTTATTTTATATTTTTTTAATTTTTTCTTCTCTTATTAATAGCTTAGATGTAGTATACTATTACATAATCTAAATTACTCAATATATCCAAAGTTATTAGTATATACCACAATAATAATAAGGAATTTTGAAGATAGTTGAGACAAGGGAGGTAATACATATGAAAAACTTTTCAATCAAACAGAAAATTCTAACACTTATTACGTCTGCTGTTATTTTTTTGCTAATTATTTCGGGTGGAGGTTTTTATTATATTAACGATATGGCAAAAAGAACTAAGGATATGTACGAAGAGTCACTTTTGCCAATCCAATATCTCGGTCAAATTCGAACTGACATTCGTGCGATGGATTCTTTCGTTTTAGAGCTTATGATTACTATGGATACTAAACGTAATACCGAGCTACAATCGAACATCACAGATAGATCTCAAAATATTGAAGAATCAATTGTAGAATTCAAAGACTCTTACAGCGGAAATGAAGATGAACGAAAACTGTTAGAATCTATTCAATCTAATCTTGACGGTTATTTTAGTACTATGACAGAGGTCGTTGATTTGGCTAGTAAAAACCGAAACGAGGAAGCTTATTCTTTATACACTACATCTATGCAGGATTTTCGTGAGAAAGTGGCAAATGATGCACGTGATCTAATGATTATATGTTCTGATGATGCTGAACAGTTGAATAAAGCAAATGAAGAAAGTCTATACACTACTATGCTCATTTCTGCCATTCTCACTGTTATAGCCATTATTTTCTTTATTGCATTGGCAACATGGATTAGCCGTTTAATTGTAAATCCGGTTAAAGAGTTGCAGGCTAACATGTTAAAAGCAGGCGATGGAGATTTGACTGTACAAGGTACCTATTCGTCCAAGGATGAAATCGGTCAATTAACCCTTTCATTTAATTCGATGCTTAATAATATTCGTACTACCGTAACTAAAGTGACTGAAACTGCTAATCATGTAGCCGCAGCATCTGAAGAATTGAATGCCAATGCAGCTGAAACTACGAAAGCAACAGAGATGGTTGCCAATACGATGGAAACGATCGCTCATGGTTCAGTAGAGCAACTAAACAATGTCTCTAACACCGTCAATACCGTTAATGAGCTTTCAACAGGTGTACAACAAGTAGCTGGGAATGCTCAAGCTGTAACCGAACTTTCAGGTGATTCTTTATCTCTAGTGATACATGGTATAGATGCCGCGAATCAAATGAATCAACAAATGATGGACATCACAGAACGAGTAAATGGCTTATCAGAAGTTGTCGACGTGTTAGGAAAACGTTCTAATGAAATCGGTCAAATTATTGATTCAATTACAGCAATTGCTGAACAAACAAATCTCCTTGCCTTGAACGCCGCAATTGAAGCCGCACGTGCTGGCGAGCATGGGAAGGGCTTTGCTGTCGTTGCAGATGAGGTTAGAAAGTTAGCAGAACAGTCCGCTATTTCTTCAAACCAAATTGAAGTGTTGATTTCAGAGACGCAGAAAGATACTCAAAAGGCTGTTGAATCAATGAAGTTAGTAACAACGGGAGTTAATGAAGGGATTAAAACAACAGAAAATACACGTACAACTTTTGCTTCAATTCAAGATGCAATTCAACATGTTACGATGCAGGTAGAAGAAGTATCTGCAGCGGTCGAGCAAATGGCGGCAGGAACTGAAGAAATTGTTGGTAGTATGAATACAATCCACTCTATAACTAGATCTACTACCGCTGGCACTGAGAGTATTTCTGCTTCGTCCGAAGAACAAATGGCAGCAATGGAGGAAATTTCATCATCTGCTTATTCACTAGCAAGCTTGGCAGAAGAGTTAAGAGACTTGGCAGCTCAATTCCGAGTTTAATATGATTTCTAAATGCAGTACTTCTTTATACAATTTGTCACTAACGATTAGGGACCACTTCATTTTGGAGTGATCCCCTATCTTTTAAAAAAATCTGTAAGGATTAAGTTCGGTGTTGAACCGGACTTAATCCTTTTTCGTTTTGTATAGGATGTTTTTTATGTAAAAGCTGAGGCGCCAATACGCCCTTATTAATTTCCTTCCTCACTTTGTTCTTTCCTGAATCTCTGAGCAAATAATTTTATTTTTTCCATCCATTTCAAATAGTTACACAAAACATTACGAGTTGACGCTATGTAGAAGAGAGTCTACGAAAATCGTAGACTCTCTCTATTAATAATCAGACCTAATGCATGAGTTAAAGTCACCTTTTTACTACAATTGTATAAGCTTAAAAAGCTGATTCTAAAGAACCGTTGATTTACAAATTAAAGTGGCTATTTCTCTCAACTAATAAAAAAATTATCTTCGATTAATAACAAATAAATTGTAATGTTAGAACCATTTTGTCGGATAATCATATATTAAATTTAGGTCATCTATTCCACAGTGCTAATAAAAGAGCCACGTTACCCAATAATATAAAATAACTAATGTAAAGATGACTGTAGGTGGAATTACAATAATCGTAACTTTAATATATTCCCACCATGTGATTTTTACCTTACCTTTCCTTAAGATGTGCATCCACATTAGTGTTGCAAGGGTACCCATAGGAAGTAACAGTGCACCTATGTCACTTCCAATAATGTTTGCTAAATAAGCAACTTTCAAAGAAATAGGGTCGAGCCCCATATTGGTTAACGTAATAGTTCCAACCATAAGCGCAGGGTGGTTATTAAAGATATTAGAAAGTACCGAAAGTAGTGCGCCCATTAAGACGCTTGTATTGAGTAGGTTTTCTGAAACCAGTGGGCGCATAAAATGAATTAACCATTCTGTTAAGCCAATATTATTGAGACCATAGATGATGACATACATACCAAATGCGAAAACGATAATATACCAAGGTGTTTTTTTCAGCATATCACCTGGAGGTATTTTTAAATAAGCCCATCTCCACCCTAAAAGAACGAGGGATCCAATTACCGCCATAATAGAAATTGGAATTCCTAAAAACGAGGCGAAGAACAGACTTAACCGAACGCAAAATACAAATAGAAGT
>Ga0213826_1000224_pt1 | contig 46351 bp, 45 predicted proteins | sample MC6MC0899MG_FD_180668 | JGI IMG/M metagenome (GOLD analysis project Ga0213826, IMG submission 180668) | Enriched soil aggregate microbial communities from Iowa State University, Ames, United States - MC6-MC0899-MG | ecosystem: Environmental > Terrestrial > Soil > Unclassified | place: USA: Iowa...
ATGTCATCTGATTGAGTTGCTGTACGTCCCTGATGATTGTCAATAGTACCTCCTGATGCATCTCGTTCATTCAAAGGATCAGGATCGTTATGTAATCTTTCCTGTTCAGGTATCGAATCGTATCGGTTTATTTCATCGGTGTTTTTATTTTCTCTGCACGCAATCGTTGTACTAAGCATTAAAACCAATGCGCTTACACATACTGTTTTGAATAAATTCTTTTTCATAGCAATATTGTTTTAGTGACACGTTCTCTAAACAATTGTAGACAAACGTCAGTTGTTATTGATAGCAGAATGAAATAAGATATTCCGTAATTAAGTAAGATGTTTAAGTAAAGGCAAAAAGCATTCCTTTAAAAATATCACTGTTTTTATCCCTTGTAAAATTTACTATCGTCATCAATTTGTGTATTATTGGTACATATAATGTACTTTTTTTACAGTTATGATAATTTATTAATACATAAAATCAGTTACTATTTACGAAATGATTAATTTCGTCGTATTTATTATTTATTTTGGTAAATATATAAATAGATATAAATTATAATGTTAATTGTTATTTATATATTTTAAATTTTAATAAAATAACCAACTATATATTTTATTTTGTTGATCTGTTTATACTAATTGTAATTTTTACTGGACTGGAAAAGCTTTCTTGAAAGAATGTTAAAACTCGTAGTCCACGATTTTGGTAAGTTTTTATAATTACGATATCGGGCATTAAAGGCCAAATAAATTTTTAAAATACAGGTTTATAATTAGTTGGATCGTTTATTGAGTTACAGTAAATGGGAAACACCCAGGTAGATGAAGTAAAATTTACTGACGTATTTAAGTAAGATTCGATACAGATTATTAAACAACCTAATCAATTATAATCATGGAAAATAACAAAAACAACCAGGAACAAGACGGAACGATGAATAACAACAACAATCCGCAAAATCAAAATCAAAATCAAAATCAAAATCAAAAAAATCAGAACGATCCTTCTTTTGATAAAAATCAGAATAATGATCCTCGCAATGATCAGAACCAGAATCCGGACAGAGGTCAGGAAAATTCAACGGAACAAGGTGCTGGCAGAAATAATAATTCTGAAGAACACCGTACCAACCAGGATCAGAAAAGATACGATGGTTCTAAAAATCCCGACGGTATGGATACCAATGTAAGAAACGGCGACAGAGATTTTAACGAGGACATTGTGAACGATGATGATCGTACAAACAACAAAAACTTTGAAGATTAAATTTGCAGTTTACTTAATTAAAATAACCTCTCCTAACTAGTTAAGAGAGGTTATTTATTTTGTTTAATTCTCGTCTTCTTTGCTTAAATGGGCAGTAATGATATCTGCTACTTTTTTAATGGTGCTGTGCACTATTTGATTGGAATTCCCTGCAAAAACTTCTTTCACCTGGAAATGGTAATCCGGAAAAATAAAATCAATAAACATGGTGCCAACCGGTTTATCTTCGGTCTCGCTGCCTCCGGCTTTTGTAAGACCTGTAACAGCCACCAAAATATCTGCTTTATTAAACATTTTCTTTGCGTTTATTGCCATACAGTTGGTTACCTCACTCGATTCGGGTGTATGTTGGTCAATTAGTTCCTGTGGAACTTTAAGTATATTAACTTTCTCATCGGCATCATAGCAAACAATGCTTCCAAGCATGATAGAGCCTGAATACGGTGTAAGTGCAAATGCAACAGAAAGCGCCCCGGCTGTAGCACTTTCTGTAAAAGCAATTTTAAGTTTTCTTTCGGCTAATAAAGCACAACAGTTTAAAACGCTTATTTCTGTCATATTTTTTAATTGGTTTAGTGTTAGTAGGCAATTTTTCCTCCCGTTGCAGGAATAGTGATACCACCTATGTACGAAGCTTCCTGCGATGCAAGAAAAACATAAATGGGTGCAATTTCAACGGGTTGCCCCGGTCTTTTAAGGGCAGTATCCTTTCCAAAATCTTTATAATCAATTATGGTACTCGGAATTAAAGGCGTCCAAACGGGACCCGGAGCCACTGCGTTTACACGGATATCTTTCTTCTGCTCTATAAGCATCTGGTTTAAATTAGCCGTGTAATTCTGTATCGCAGCCTTGGTTGCTGCATAAGGCAGAAGGGTAGGGTTGGGCTGGTAGGCATTTACCGATGTGGTATTAATGATGCTGCTGCCTTTTGGCATAAACGGTATGCTTAACTTACATAAATGAAACATAGCCAGCACGTTGGTGTCAAAAGTTAGTTCCCATTCTTCGGTACTTATTTCATCTATGGTTTCCCTGCCCATCTGGTAAGCGGCATTGTTGATTAATACGTCAATTTTTTTAAACTTCTTAACGGTGGTTTCAATTAACGACTGGCATATTGCTTTATCATTAATATCGCCCTTAAATAGCAACGCTTCCCGGCCGGCTTTACGAACCCAGTCTGCTGTATCTTTTGCATCTTCATCCTCCACATCGTTTAAGTACGATATAACGATATCGGCTCCTTCGCGCGCAAACGCAATGGCAATGGCTTTTCCAATGCCAGAATCGCCTCCGGTAATCAGTACGCATTTATCTGTCATGCGGCTGTAGCCTTTATAAGATTCTTCACCGTGGTCGGGTTTTAATTCCATCTGATCTTCCGATGCTGGTGGATTTTGTCTTGGCTCGTGAAAGGGCGGGTTGGGATATTGACGGATGTTGTTTTCTTTTGCTTTTTTCATAATGATGATTTTTAGTATTTGTAAATTTTTCCTCCGGCATCAAGCGTTTCTCCGGCGATAGATTTGGATTCTTTTGAAGCAACAAACACATAAAGCGGAGCAACTTCATAAGGATGCATCGGTGCAGCCGAGTTTATGTTTGTTGGAAGATTGTTATAATGCGGTAACTCATCGGGTAAGGAATCAGACCATATAAAACCAGTAGTGATGCCGTTAATGCGGAGGCTTCTTTTTGTTAATGCCAGCATTTTGTTCATTTCGTACGTATAGGTTTTTACGGCGGCTTTTAAGGCGGCGTAAAATATAAGTTGGTCGGGCTGCGCATACGCACATAGTGTTGCCGAGTTGATAATGATGCCGTTAGGTGCAAGATATTCGGGAGCAAGCCTGCCTAATGTGAATAACGACTGAATTTTCAAACTGTCGTTTTTACGAAGCAGGTAATGTCCGCCTTCATCATCTTTTTTGTTAGATATAGAGAAGGTATTTACCAAAATGTCAATACGCGGTACCTTTTTCAAGATGTTTTCAAAAAGGCGCTTGCACTTAAACTCGTCAAAGGTAGACGATTTAAACAGCCAGACTTTTCTGCCGAGTTTTTCAATTAATTTAACCGTTTTTTTTACCTCTTTTTCATGCTTTAAGTGGTTGTAAACCATTATAATATCGGCACCTTCTTTTGCAAATGCAATAGATACGGCTTTGCCGACCCCGTTGTCGCTGGCGGTTACAACTACACTTTTATCCAGCAGCTTGTCAGAGCCTTTATACTCGTCTGTTGCATACTGCGGAGTAATTTTCATAAAGGAGCTTATTTCATTTTCTGAAAAAGTACTGTTCGGACTTTCAAATTGTAAATTCTTTTTCATAGTGAGATATTTTGACTTGTAATGTCTAAGCAGTAGCAAATTCCATACTATAAAGTAGCATGTTTATGCTATCTGCGATCTTTTAATGTTGGTCGGTAAAGAGCTAAAACATTAGAATACTGAAGTTTTTTGTATTAGCTGGTGATAATTTAGGAACCGTTAATTCCTATTTTAAGTTCATGCTGTTTAAAAATGAATTAAACATTAAATAGACCGACTTTAAGCGAGTGACTAACTGTGGAAAAATCCCTCTTTTTGGGTATAAAAGCTCGTGAATTTAGTTCTTAAAATACTAATAAATAAGGTCTTATAATAAATATTCGCGCAGTAAAATAATTTGATATAACCAATATTTTATAAAAAGTATTAATTATAAATATGTATTACTGTTAATATTTTAACCATACGGTTAAATTTTAATTATAAATAATATAAGGAGTTGACTTTATGATTTTTTGAAATATTAATTTTTTTTTTCATAAGTAATCACATACGCTCATCATGAAATGTTTCAAAATGTTAAATACTCGAAAGGTACCGTCGAAACGCAATCAATAGGCAGGTTACTCGGTTTAAATAGCATGTTACTGTTCTTTTACGGTGACGATGCATGAATAATCGTAAGGAATGTATATTGTGTTTCTACAAATACAGGAAGCTGGCAACTTGTAAAAATATTAACTTAATAAACCAACCTATTATGAATTCAAGAAACAACAACAGAGGAGGATCGAACTCAAGAAACTCTGGAAACAATTCTCATGATGATATGAGAGATTTGCATGAAGAAATTTACCAGTTAGGGTATGAACACGGATACGAAGACGGATCTGAAGACGAAGAGTACGACGATGACTTCTCCGAATTCGAAGATGATTTCCAGGCACATTCCGATAATGAAGATGATTGGGATGACGAAGAAGATGATTGGGATAATGAAGATGAAGACGACATGGACGACGACGACATGGACGACGACGACGATGATATGAATGACTACGATGACGACGACGACGACTTTGAAAGAGATGCTCAAGGGAGATTCACTTCAAGAGGGCGCTCAGGTCGTAGCGGATCAGGTTCAGGTCGTAGCGGATCAGGTTCAGGTCGTAGCGGATCTTCATCAGGTTCAGGTCGTGGGTCTAGCTCATCATCAGGACGTAGCGGATCTTCATCAGGTTCAGGTCGTGGGTCAAACTCATCATCAGGACGTAGCAGATCTTCATCAGGTTCAGGTCGTGGGTCAAACTCAGGTTCTAGCCGTAGTGGATCTTCATCAGGTTCAGGACGTGGGTCAAACTCAGGTTCTAGCCGTAGCGGATCTTCATCAGGTTCAGGTCGTGGGTCAAACGGATCATCAGGTCGTAGCGGGTCTTCATCAAGTTCAGGACGTGTATCTAACTCGTCTTCAGGTCGTAGCGGGTCATCATCAGGTTCTGGTCGTGGGTCAAACTCGTCTTCAGGACGTAGTGGATCTTCATCTGGATTAGGTCGCGGATCAGGCTCGTCTTCAGGTCGCAACGGATCAAATTCATCGTCTGGTGATACATCAAACCGCGGATTCGCTTCTATGAGTAAGGCTAAAAGAACAAAGATTGCCCGTATGGGGGGTCTGGCTTCTGGCAAAACTCGTTCTGGATTTGGCGGAAGAAGAAATAATTAGGAAAAGGAGGGAGACGTTCCCTCTTTTTTAATCTTTAAAATGGTAAACTATGGATCAAAAAGATAAAACACCGGAAAAAAATGCACCTTCTAAAAGTGAAGAGTCAACTGTAATTTCAATGGAAGATAATAAAACAGATAAGACTAAAATTAAAAAAGAAGCTGTAAAGACAGATGAGTCTGATACAGAAAAAGAAAAGAACAACACGAAGCAGCAAAATATGAAAAGTAAAAATAGTCAGACAGATTTAGGCAAATTCTTTTTAGATGCTTTACAGGATATTTATTATGCGGAGGCAAAAATAGAAGAATCTCTTGCAAAAATAAAACACAAGGCAACTTCAGAAGAACTTCAGGAGGCTCTGGAAGACCATGAACTGGTTACTAAAAAGCAGATTTTGCGATTGGAAAAAATTTTCAAACATCTGGGTGAAGAAGCTAAAAAGAAAAAATGTGATGCCATCGACGGAATTCTGAAGGAAGTAGATGAAATGGTTAAAAATACCGAAGACGGTTCAATGACACGTGATGTTGCCATTATCATCGGATCGCAAAAAGTAGAGCATTACGAAATTGCTACCTACGGCGGACTGGTACAGATTGCAATAACTTTGGGACACGAAAAAGTAGCAGATTTATTGGAAACAACCTTGGACGAAGAGGAAGAAACAGATTTTTTGCTGACTGAAATAGCTGAAGAGCATGTAAATTTTGATGCTGCAGAAGAAAAATAGCTTTGTCAGCACAATATATGATATGTTTCTTTATAATAATGAAGACGGGGTTTTGCCCCGTTTTTTTGTTATTAAAAAAGTCTGTTTGTATTTTGGAATACGCCGTTAAACAGAATAGCAAACCATCAGTCAAGATTTTCATATCTTTCACTTATGCTTTCCAATACGGATTCTAGGGTTCAACGCATAATATCCCAAATTAAGGACTTTTATTTTTAACGATAAAAACCGAAATATAAAGTACTATCAGATAGCCGGAAATATCTTTTTTCTGTAAGTAATTCCCCACTGATCGGAATGCTCCATTTAACTGATCCCTACAAAAGAATATTATAGATCGGGACATTAGCAACCTTGTTTTTGGGGTTCTTACTTTAGATTTTGTAGGCTAGATCTTTTAATTGATCAAATCAATAAATAGTTTTTTATAAAATTACTTTAAAATAGCGAGCGAAAAGATAGTAGTTCTGAAGGGAAGTGATTAACGAAATGTTTGGAATAAATAGAACATCGAAGTTTAATTTAGTCAATTTTTGAGATTGTATTTTTAAACTCAATTTGTATCTTTGATTTTTGCAAATAGTATGAAGTCAGTTACGATTAAAGAATTTTATCAGGATATCCTTGGAGAAAGTTGTCCGGATATTGATGTATTTCTTACCGAAAATATTAATAAAGATATTGGTCATTTCAATGTTTTTGATATTTCTAAAATTTTCAGGGAAAGCAAATCAAAACCCGAAATGCCTTATAACCGCAGGACTTATTATAAAATCAGTTTAATCAACGGGAAAAATACGGTAGAATACGCAGACAGGACTATTGAGATAAAAGACTGCGCAATTCTGTTTGCATCGCCCAAAGTACCTTACAACTATAATAACCAATGTGTAAGCCAGTCGGGGCATTTCTGTGTTTTCACAAAAGATTTTTTACCGTCCGGTAAAATTGGAAAGGAAATTGATAAGCTCCCCGTATTCTCGCCGCAGAGTGATTTTGTCTTTCAAATTTCGAAAGAACAATATCATCAGTTTGAATCAATTTTTCTGAAAATGCACAGTGAAATCAATTCTGATTATCTGTATAAGTACGACTTACTGCGAAATTATGTAATGGAACTGATTCACTCGGGTCAGAAGTTAAAACCAATATTTCCAACCGAAAATAAGAAAACTGCAGCTTCCAGAACTACAACGCTGTTTATTGAACTATTGGAAAGACAGTTTCCTATAGAAAATATCGGTCAGCTTTTAAAACTGAAAACACCTGCAGATTTTGCTGGAGTTTTAGGCGTTCATGTTAATCATTTAAACAGGGTTCTTAAAGAAACAACGGGGAAAACAACGGGAGAAATTATTGCAAGCAGAATTTTTCAGGAAGCAAAAATATTGTTGTCACAAACGCAATGGAATATTTCTGAAATCGCTTTCACTTTGGGTTTTGAAGAAGTAGCTCATTTTTCTAATTTTTTCAAAAAACACATGCAGCAATCACCGCAATATTTTAGAGAATTTGCAATTGTTTGATTTTTACAAATTATGATTTGATTTATGCAAATGCAGTAATGTTCAAATTTTTCAATTTTGTATTAGATAATTAAAACAATTGAAAATGTCAGACAATCAAAGTAAAATAGTATTAGTAACAGGCGGGAGCCGTGGATTAGGTAAAGAGTCAGCACTACAGTTAGCGAAGAAAGGTTTTAACCTTATCATTACTTATCAAACAAAAAGGGAGTTCGCAGATGAAGTGGTAAAAGAAATTGAAAACATGGGGCAAAAAGCGTTTTCTTTACCTTTGGATATTTCTTCAACTGCAGGTTTTGAGCAATTCGTTACGGAAGTAAAAAATATTTTGAATACGCAGTTTGCTTCTGCAAAACTCGATGCATTGGTTAATAACGCCGGAATTGGAATTAACGAAAGTTTTGAAACTACGACGGAAGATACTCTGGATGCTATGACGAATATTCATTTCAAAGGACCTTATTTTCTTACTCAAAAACTGTTGCCTTTACTGAATGACGGAAGCAGTATTGTAAACACCTCTTCAGGTTTGGCAAGATTTTCTTTTGCAGGATATTCAGCTTATGGTGCGATGAAAGCTGCGATAGATGCGTTGTCGAGATATCAGGCTGTAGAATTGGGAAGCAGAAAGATTAGAGTAAATTCTATTGCTCCGGGCGCGATTGAAACAGATTTTGGAGGCGGTGCAGTTCGTGATAACGTACAATACAATCAGTTGGTTTCTTCGCAAACAGCTTTGGGAAGGGTTGGTTTGCCGGATGATATAGGAAGCGTGGTTGCATTTCTTTGCTCGGATGATTCTAAATGGATAAATGGACAAAGAATTGAGGTTTCCGGAGGTTTCAGGGCTTAATTTAATTACCATAATATTTAAAACCCATTCAATAAGCTTTTGAATGGGTTTTAAATATTATGGAGCTGTTTGTAATCTGATGTTTGTATATTAGTTTTATAATATTCAATCATTGTAAATTTAAAGTACCTGTGAACTTTTCATGAAATTAAAATATATAGTGTTCAAAATATGAAATTAAAAATTTTAGCCTTTGTTTTTGCATGGCTTGTTGTTGATTACCTCTTTTTTACTGCGGTTAGAACAGTTACAGACAGTTACCTTATATATGTAGCTTACTGGCTTTTTGATGTAGTGCTCATTGGAATGGCTGCATTTGCTGTGAACAGGAAGAAGACTGGTTTGGTAGCACGATTAATTACCATCTTGCTGCTTACCTTTATTTCAAAATTGTTTACAGGCGTTCTATTGCTTATTATTGATATTGTAAGACAATTTGCCGGCTTTGAATCAAGAAGTATTTTGATAACGGGGAGCGTGATTGTCTTTTCTGTTGTTTTTGTATTGATTCTAATTGTAGTACTGCGGCAAAGCAGGCATCATTACAAAATACACAGAACAACCATATCGTTTGCAGACCTGCCTGAAGCATTCAGCGGTTTTACAATTACGCAGTTGTCAGACATACATGCAGGCAGTTTCACAAGCGCAAAAGGTGTACAAAAAGGAGTGAATCTCGTAAATGCACAAAATAGCGATGTTATAGTTTTTACAGGTGACCTTGTAAACAATAGCGCAGCCGAAATGGAACCGTGGATTGATACGTTCGCCCAACTGAATGCACCTTATGGTATGTTTTCTATTTTAGGTAACCATGATTATGGTGACTATATAACATGGGAAAATCAAGCGGCAAAAGCGCAAAATATGGTGCGTTTAAAAGAGATACACAACGAAATAGGTTTTAAATTATTACTGAACGAATCGGTTTCTTTACAAAAAGATGAAGCATCTATTGGATTGATCGGGGTGGAAAATTGGGGCAAAGGTAACTTTCACCGTTATGGTGACCTAAATAAAGCAATTACAGATGTGATAGACGAACCTTTTAAGATATTGATGTCGCACGACCCATCACACTGGGATGCTGTTGTAACCGATTACAGACCGTTAATACATCTTACACTGTCGGGGCATACGCACGGGATGCAGTTTGGTTTTGAATTTATGGGTATTAAATGGAGTCCCAGTAAATACATTTACCAGCGTTGGGCAGGATTGTATGAAAGTTATGGTCGTTATCTTTATGTAAATCGCGGATTTGGTTTTTTGGGTCTCAAAGGCAGATTGGGTGTTTGGGCAGAGATTTCGGTAATTACATTGAAACGTGGCTAAGCATAGACATTGTTCTAAGCCATTTATATTTTTTTTTTTAAAGGTTTAGATTATAAAGTCGGAACTCTAAATACCCACTTTACGGGTTAGTACCTAAATTTAGTTATTAAAGAAACCACTCTATTGAGTGGTTTCTTTGTATTTAGTACAATATACAATTGTTATTACTTCTTCATTATCTTCTTAAAAAGAATACCTTGATCAGTTTTAATATGTATCATATATATTCCCGATTTTGCAAAGGAAAGATCAATCTGCACATTTGACTTGTTATCAAAATTCTTAGTAAGTATTAAACGTGAATTAGTGTCGTATACATCAATTTTCTCAACAAGAACATTTTCGTTGTTAGTAATATTAATGATGTCATCCACAGGGTTTGGGTATACATTGAAGTCAGTTGTACTTACTTCATTTGTGCTTAGTGATGCGGATTTAACCGCTGTTACTTTATAATTGTCGTATTGCATTGGTACCTCCATATTTCCCTGTAACATGTAGCCGGCAAAATATATTTGTGCTGGTTGATCGTTTTTTAAGCTGACCGTAGGAACGCTTCCTGCAATATTTTCTGAAGGAATCTGGAAATATACCAGATCATTAGCATAATCTATTTGATAGTAAACCTTTACCCAGGTATCCGGTTTTAGGTAAAGATCTGTTTGATTTGGTCCAAAAAGAATGAATTTAAGATCGGGTACACCTTGAATAATCAATCTGGTCATTCCTCTGAATCTTCCTGTTTCAGTTTCATATTGAAATCCTGCAATGATGGTACCGTTTGCTGTAGATGTGATATTCCTGTGATAAGCTTCAACACCTACACCTCTGGAATTACCTGTATAAAATTCGAATTCTACCCTTAAAATATCATTTCCGGAATTTCTATTTTGCCACCCTCCACCAGGTAGGTTTTTCCAGGCGAATTTAGCAGAATTATTTGTTTGGGTAGATGGAGTTATCGGAGTCGTTATTTGTAAAATATTGCCTTTGGTATTCTCTGACTTAATCTGAAAGTCGGGAAATTTTCCGCCAATTTGTACTTCTGTTAACCAGTTTCCTTGACCAGGTATCGATCCTGATAAGTCACTGCTCAAATTGCCTATCGTGTAATTATCAAAATTCTCATCTATAAATGACTGCGCATTTGTTAAATTAGGTAGAGATAATAATAGTAAAGAAGATAAAAATAGTTTTGTTTTCATATATTTAATTAAATTAATTGAGTAAATATAATTATTTTTTAAACATATTGATTTTAACTTATGTGAATTATTTATTTTCTTTGTTAAAAAATATTGAGTAATATCTATGATGTAAAAAACAGAAGCTATAGACTTAAAAGTTTAAGAGAAGTATTTTAAGCTGATTAAAATTGAGGATCAGAATGAAAGTATTGATAATATACAGGAAACATTAGGAGCAGTTCTGTTACAAACCATCATATGTTTTATCAATCAAAAATGAAACTGCGTCTTTAATAGCTTTTCTGCCGTCGTCGGTTTTCAGGTCAATACCGCTGAATAAGCTGCCATTGTGTTCTGCATACATATTCAGGTAATACATCCCGGCTACCAAAACCGCACTTACAGCACGGAACTTTTCTGCATATTCACCAAAATACGGATCGGTTATTTGAGAGAATAACACTTCACCGTTTTCTTCCTGCTCGTCTGTAAGCTTTCTTAATGATTTTCGTTCTTCCGAAAGCCGCCAAAGCAGTACTTTCTGCAACTCTTTATTTTTAGATAGATAATCAAACTGTGACAGAAATACCTCCTTTGTGAATGCTTTTCCTCCGTCATCGATAGGCTCGCTTGCCATATCTGCATGTACGTTACTCCAAAAATCTTGTGTGCGTATGTATTCGTCAATCAAACCGTCCAAACCACCGAAATAGGTATAGATCATTTTTTTATCAACGCCGGCAACCTTGGCAATATCGTTGATTTTTAGTCCGGCATAACCTTTTGTTTTCAGTATTTTTCCAACTGCCGATAAAAACTTCTCTTTACTGCGTTCTGTATTCCTGATTGCTCCACCTGCAGGCTTTCGTTCCATTTGTTTTGACTTTGTTTATGCAAGTTTAATAAATTTATAATAATTTTAAACACTATTTGGTGTCTTATTTTTATATTTGCTGAAATTATGACATTAAAAATATATAATCAGACTTGGGAAAGTATTCAAATACTCGATGCCGGATCGAAAAAAATAAAATATATATGACTAATAAAATATACAAAAAAGGACCGGTATTATTATGCCTGTTAGTGTGGCTGAATGCTCCTGCGCAGGTAGTGGCAGATACGCTTAAAATGGGAATCAACGACCATAATACAATTTATGTAACCACGGTTTTTAATAAAAAAGATACGCTAGCGCTCAATTTTGATACCGGCTGTACCGATCTGATTCTGACAACAGATGTTCTTAAAAATAAATTGCGTGATAAAGTAAAACTTTACAACACAGATTATTCGTTGGAAATAGGGCAATCCGTTTTTTTTACCAGAGTATATGACGCGCAGTTGACAGGTCACGGGACGGAGGGCAGGTTTGGATGGAATTTTTTCACAGATAAAACTGTAGAATTAAACTATGATAGTGGAATAATGGTAATTCATAATGAGTTACCTAATGAAGTTTTAAAGAATGATACTTATACACGCCTACCTTTTAAAATAATGGAAGGAATTCCTTTCATTGAAGCAGAAATTATACAGAACAATAAAAGCCTGAAAGATTATTTTCTTTTTGATACAGGATATCAGCGAACGGCTATGCTTGATAATGAAGAATTGTTGAAAAACGGTTTTCCGGAAATGAAAGAGTTAAATAGGGTAATGATGCGAGGTGGTCAGGGTAACGAAGTTCCGGTAATAACTTCTGAACTGCAGGTTTTAAAAATCGGCAATTTTAAATTAGAGAATGTTCCGGTACAGCAGATAACGGGTAACAAACCTATGAAAAACCGAAATGCACATATTTTAGGAAACGAAGTGTTGAAAAGATTCAATGTGTTTATGGATTACAAAAACGGATTTGTGTATTTGAAACCCAACCATCTTTTTAATATGGATTATATCGAAACTAAAAAATCTTAACTAATACATAATGAATTATATTAAAACAATCGGTATTGTTTTTACCGCATCGCTAATGCAGTTTTCTGTGCAAGCACAATCTTCACTAGATACTTATTTCGATCATCTTTCAGAGAACAGAAAATTTATGGGCAGTGCAGCCATTCTGTTTAAAGATTCTATCATCTATAACAAATCGGTAGGCTTTTCAGATGTGGCATCCCAGAAAAAAATCGATAAAAATACCAAGTTTCGTATCGGATCCATTACCAAAACATATACGGCGGTACTGACTTTGAAAGCAATGGAAGAAGGAAAGATAAACTTGAGTGATAAGCTGTCTGTATGGTTTCCTCAATTCCAAAATGCCGATAAAATTACCATAGAAATGATGCTGAAGCACCGTTCGGGGATTTTTAACTTTACCGAAATCCCTGGCGAATCGGCTTGGGAAGCTGTCGCCCATACTCAGGCTGAGTTTATTGAATATGTTTCAAAACCCAAAAATAATTTTGATCCAGACACAGCTTATGAATACAGTAACACCAACTATGCGTTAATCGGTTTTATTCTTGAAAAAATATATAATAAAGATTACAATACGCTGATTCAGGAGAAAATATGTAAACTTTTATCGTTAACCAATACTTATTATTCGTTTGAAAATGACCCGACTAAAAACGAAGCTTTTTCGTACAGTATACAAGATAAGTATCTTAAAAACGGATCGATAAATTACTCAAACGAACCGGGAAGCGGAGGTTTGCTTTCAACACCTACCGAAGTTAACAAATTTATATCGGCTTTATTTATGGGAAAAATTATCAGCCCTGAAAGTTTAGAATTAATGTTACACATAGAAAACGATGAATACGGTCTTGGTATTGAAACGTTTATGTTGGGTGATTTAAAAGCATTTAGACACACAGGAAGGGTAGATAATTATATATCAGACTACTGGTATTTTCCAAACGAAAAATTAGGCTTGGTAACTCTGGCAAATGCAACCAATATTAATACCGATCTGGCACAGGTAGCTATGCTTCAATTTGCTTATGGAAATGCACCTACATCTAAAAACTATAACCATATAGATGATATGGATACAGCAGATTTCTTAAAAATAAAAGGCACTTACTTTTATCCAGACCAATCTATTTCGGTAACAATATCTTCTGATGGAAATAGGTTGGTTTTTCAAGATTCTAGAGCTGGACAAATGTACGTTCCGTTTACTTACTTGGGAAATAATAAATTTGAGTGTGAAGATATATTCTTAACATTTAATCCAGAAAAAAAACAACTTACACAAAAACAGGGAGAAAGTGTAATTACAATGCAGAAGATGTAAAAGATTCAGCTTTTAAAAGAATAAATAGCGTACTTGCTTGTTCTTTCTAATATAATTACTTTTTTAATGATAAAAAGCGGTATTTTTCTAAACGAAATTTATCGGTAATATAACTTAAATACAGTTCGGACAAATTCCCGAAACAGTAAAGTTTACATTGTTTACTTTATATCGTTCGGGTAATTTGAACGACGGTTCAACATCTTCAATACAAGTTACAGCACTACATTGTTCACAATTAAAATGAATGTGGTTGTGATGATGTTTAACTGTTGAACAATCATGACAGGCTGCATATTTAACCACACCATCAATTGTCACTATTTTATGAATAAAATCTTCTTCTATCAGTCGGTCTAATACCCTGTAAATTGTAACCCTATCGCAAAACCCATCTAAAATTTCATGAATTTCAGAATGCGATAAGGCGTTTTTTGATTGAGTTAAAAGATCAGATATTTTGGTCTTTGCTAATGTATTTCTGCTTTTTTTCATGATTTTTATTGCAACTTAATTGCATTTACAAATATAAAACTTATTTTTGCAACTTAATTGCATTAAGAAAGCTAACTAATAACAAAAAGATGATTAAAAATCAAAATGGTTATTGTTACAATAAGGAAATATCCATCTGATGGAAACATCTGAAATACCATGAGAAAAATAAACAGGCGAGAAATATTGAAATTAGGTGGGTTGGCTTTGACTTCGTTTGCATTGCCTTTTCCCTTAACTGCATTTGCAAAATTTGATACTATGGAAAAAGAAAATAAATTTGATGTAATCATCATAGGAGGAAGTTACGCAGGATTATCCGCTGCTATGTCGCTAGGGCGTTCCCTGAAAAAAGTACTTATAATTGATAGTGGGAAACCTTGTAATCGCTACACACCGCATTCCCATAATTTTATTACACATGATGGCGCTGTTCCAAAAGAAATCGCATTAAAAGCCAAACAACAGGTTTTAAAGTATGATACAGTACAATTTTGTGAGGATACAGCTTTGGAAGCTAGAAAAATGAATGCAGGTTTTGAAATTACTACAAAAACAGGTAAAATAGTTGCTGGTAAAAAATTACTTTTTGCTACCGGTGTAAAAGATCTTTTCCCAGATGTAAAAAATTTTGAAGAATGTTGGGGAAAGTCTGTTATTCATTGTCCGTACTGTCATGGATATGAATTTAAAGGAAAGAAAACCGCTATTCTATCAAATGGAGAAAGAGCTTTCCACGTAGCTGCTTTAGTTAGAAATCTAACGGAAGAAATTACAATTCTTACTAATGGTATACCTGATTTTAAAGAAGAACAGCTTGTAAGATTGAAGAAGAATAAAATTCAGATTATTGATAAAGAACTGGTTGAAGTAGTGCATGAAAAAGGAGCGGTTAATGCATTGATTTTTAGTGATGGATCAAAAGAGTTTTTTGACACAGTGTATGCTTCAATTCCTTTTGAACAACATTCGGATATTCCTTATTCTTTAGGATGTGAATTCACTGAAACAAAGCACATCAAAGTAGATATGTTTCAAAAAACTACTGTTCCGGGTGTTTTTGCCTGCGGAGATAATTCAAGTCCCATGCGTTCGGTATCGTATACGGTTGCAACAGGTGGAATTGCAGGATCTATGATTAATAATGAGCTGACAATGGAAGGATTTTAGATATTGGGATTTTTTAAAATTAGATTAGTAAACTTCGGATATATAGTAGGATTTCCAATAAATATACTGAATCAATAATGATTTTGAAAAAAAGGCTCTATTGTAAATGCCCAAAAAAAGTAAACACTTTTTTTAGGCATTTTTATTCATAAAAAACAGAAATATAATTTCTTTTAATCCAAATTTTCAATAACAATTGCTGTAGCACCACCTCCGCCATTACAAATGGCTGCCACACCGTACTTTCCTTTTTCTTGTCGTAAAACCGAAACTAAAGTGCAGATGATTCTTGCTCCGGAAGCACCTAATGGATGGCCTAAAGCCACAGCACCACCATACACATTAACTTTAGCAGGATCTAGCCCCAATATTTTCTGATTGGCAAGTGCTACTGCAGCATACGCTTCGTTTATTTCAAAAAAGTCGATAGCCTCCAATTCAAGGTTCGCTCTTCGTAAAGCTTTCGGTATAGCAACAGATGGTGCAATGGTAAACCATTCAGGTGCCAGCGCGGCATCGGCATATCCTATAATTTTTGCAAGAGGTTTAAAGTTGTATTTTTCAACCGCTTCGGCAGATGCAAGCAGTAGTGCAGCTGCACCATCGTTAAGATTGCTGGCATTTGCTGCCGTAATGGTTCCGTCTTCTACAAAACTTGGTTTAAGCTTTGAAACCTTTTCAGGAATTATTTTGTAGATATCTTCATCGTCGCTTATAACAACTTCGTTCTGTTTAATTCGTAGTTTAAACGGAATAACTTCTTCTTTAAATTTGCCTTGAGTGGTAGCATTGGTAGCCTTTGCGTATGACTGCAGTGCATACTCATCTTGCTGCTCTCTGCTGATATGATATTTTTCTGCACATAGTTCTGCTGCGTTCCCCATGTGTGAGTGGTTGTATACATCTGTAAGCCCGTCTTTTAAAAGCCCGTCGGTTAAAGTCTCATGTCCCAGTTTGTTTGCTTTCCTTTTATTGGTGTAATGTGGCACGTTGCTCATACTTTCCATTCCGCCGGTAATCACAAGATGTTCCAGTCCCAGTTCAATTTGTTGTGCGCCAATTATGGTGGCCTTCATGCCGGCGGCACATACTTTATTTACGGTGGTGCAGTCAGTCTCGTCAGGTATACCGGCAAATTTTGAAGCCTGACGGGCGGGTGACTGACCCAGATTTGCAGAAAGAACATTCCCCATATAAACAGCATCGATATTTTTGGGATCGATACTTGTAGCGTCAATTGTTGCTTTAATTGCGGCAGCTCCCAAATCTGTTGCCGAAACTTCGGCAAAGTTGCCTAAAAAACCGCCTGTTGGTGTACGCTTGGCGGCTACTATAAATACTTCTTTCATTTTAAATTTATTTATATTTCACGAAAAATAAGGGTGGAATTATGTCCTCCAAATCCGAAGGCATTGCTCATGGCGGTCTTTATATTTTTATGCATAGGCTCTTTGGTTACGATCTGTATGCCGTGAGGAATCTCACTGTCCGGGTTTTCAACATTGATGGTTGGTGGAGTAATATTTTCATTTATCGATTTAATGGCAAGAATTGCTTCAATTGCTCCGGCAGCACCCAATAAATGCCCGGTCATTGATTTAGACGAACTAACCCATAAATTATCTGCTCCCCTGAAGGTTTTGTTTACCGCATTAAGTTCTGCAATATCTCCCACTGGAGTAGATGTTGCGTGTAAGTTCAAATAATCGAGTTCGTTCGGATTAAGTTTCGCTTCTTCCAACGCAAGTTGCATCGCTTTGGCTGCTCCCAATCCTTCGGGATGCGGGGAAGTCATGTGGTAGGCATCTGCTGTCATTGATGCGGCTACCAGTTCGGCATAAATTTTTGCACCTCTTTTTTTGGCATGTTCGTATTCTTCCAATATTAGGGCACCTGCACCTTCGCCCATTACAAAACCGTCGCGGTCTTTATCAAAAGGTCGGCTGGCAGTAAGTGGATCAGCATTTCGTACAGACATGGCTTTCATGGCAGAAAATCCGCCTATCGAAGCTGCAGTTATAGGTGCTTCTGATCCGCCCGTTACAAAAACTTTAGCTTTTCCCAAACGGATATAGTTAAATGCATCCATCATCGCCGTGTTGGCAGTAGCGCATGCCGATACGGTAGTGTAGTTGATTCCCTGCAATCCGAATTTCATCGAGATCATTCCAGAAGCCATGTTTACAATGAGTCGTGGTACAAAAAACGGACTGAATCGCGGTACATAATTTCCGGTTACATAGTTTTCTACTTCTTGTTCAAAGGTTTCCATACCGCCCTGACCAACACCCCAGATAACGCCTATATCAAACGGATCCATGAGGGAAATATTCAGCCCGGAATCTTCCAATGCCTGCGAAGCGCTGTAAAGGGCATATTGCGTAAACAGATCGCTTCGTTTTATTTCGTTACGATCAAGATAGGTTTCAGGTTTGAAATCTTTAACTTCACAAGCGATCTGTGTCCGGAATTTAGATGCATCGAAACGGGTAATGATTCCCGCACTGCTTTTTCCGCTTACGGCATTTTTCCAGAAATCGGCTATATTACTTCCAAGTGGGTTTATTGTTCCCATACCTGTTATTACAACTCTTTTCATTTTTCAATTTTTGTTTGTGTTTTGAATAGATTCGATGTTCCTTTGGCAAGCATTCTGCTCTTGTCACTGTTCCAAATTTCGCATTGTACATTTAAAAACTGCCTGCCTTTTTTTATGATATGTGTGCTGGCGATTATTTTTTCGTCTGCTTTTGCCGAAGAAAAATAGTCTACACCAAGATTGATTGTGGTATAGAAATCGGGTTCGTTTAATGAAAATACAGTGGCACCGATAATATCGTCGATAATTGCTGCGGTCACACCACCGTGTAAATTTCCTGCCGGATTTAGCCATTCGGCTCTTACAGTATATTCTAATTCCAACGCTCCCTGTTCTGCACTTAAAACAATAGGCTTCAGCCAGCGCATAAAAGGGGAGGGAGATGCCGTGAATTCATTCCCTGTAAAGGATTTTATTTTATCTAATGCGGTCATTTTTTCTCTGATTTAAATTCTACTTATATACCGATTGGTATATTTTTAATTAAAAAAAATTAAATTAATATCTCGTTTGCTACAATCTTCTCAACCCTGTCTAAAACCAGATACAGGCTGTCAGGTTTGTCTGTAATCTTTGAAAGCAGAATTCCGCCTTCAATCATCATGATAAATAAGCGCGAATACTCCATCGTATTTATAGTGGGTTTGAATGTATTTTGTTCGATACCTTCTTGCAGAATTTTTGCAACATTATTTACCCAGTTTTCAACTGTTTTTTTTACGCGTTCTTTTATTAAGGGCATTACATCGTCGGCATCTGTTGCGGCATTCATAACAGGGCAGCCTCCGTTTTCAAAAAGCTCTTTCCAGTTTTTTCGGTAAAAGTTAATGAGTGCCGTTAATTTTGACTTGGCATCACTGTGACCCGCGATCCAGTTCTCTTTCTTTTTCCATAATTCACCCGCGTTATATTTAAACACAGCAAGTGCTACTTCTTCTTTATTTTCAAAATTTCCGTAAATACTTCCCTTTGTAAGTCCGGTTGCATTGGTTATATCTGACAATGATGTACCTGCAAACCCTTTCTTGTTAAAGATAGTAGCCGTTTTTTCTATAATCAACTGACGCGTTAGGTCTGCTTTTGACATTTTATTGAATTAAATTAATATCAAATATAGTTAAATATACCATACGGTATATTTTATTTGTGATATTTTTACGATTACAAAATATTACATGTTCTGTTAAATAATAAAAGCTCCTTATGGAGCTTCTATTATTTCTTTGATTCTTCTAAAGATACCTTACGGAATTCTTTTAAAAGTTTCTCTAGGTTTAATGTTGATTTGCGGGCTCTTGTTCCTGCTGCTTTGTTTGCTTTTTCTGATTGTAATTGTGCGTCTTCGTTGAAAGCTGCCATTTCAGCATTGATTTTTCCGATTAGTTCTTGCATGAGATATTGTTTAAATTTTTATAATGATGCAAAAGTAAGCTTTTTCTATACTTCAAAAAAGCTGTTTATATACGGATATCAATTATTTTAGAATGAAAATTGTTCAATGTAGTCGATTTTATTGTTTGTTCAGTTTAAACTCTTTTCCAGCCTGCTTCAAAATCATCTGATTTTTCTGCGCATCAAATTCCAATACAATGCCAGCTTTTTCAAATTTAAAGACCGTTTCCGAACTGGCTTCCAAATGAAAGGCTTTTTGTCCGGTTGCCTGCGCTGTCAATTGATTTTCGTTAATGCCGATAGTAATTTTTATAGGCAACTGTTCACTGCTGTATTCGCCAGTATATTGTTCTAATATTTTAATGGAAACCATAAGGTTTTCAAACGTCGGCAGTTCGAATGGTTTGTCATAATAACTGTTTACCGCGCATAAAAGAATATTTTCGTTTTTATAAACACCGCCGTTTGATATGATGGCGATTGCCAGCTTATCGGCAGGAACGTAGGTTACCAAAGAATTGAAACGATCTATTGCGCCGTCATGCCCGTAATTGGTTTTGCCTGTGTTTGGAAGCTCGAACATACCGTTGCCGTAACCATCTTTTATGGTTTTCATGATTTCCAGTGATTTTTGGCTGATGATTTTACCGTTAAATAAACCTTCAATAAATCTGACAAGATCGGTAGGGGTAGAGACCAGTGCGCCCGCACCGCCAGGAATACTCAAATCTGTTTCAGGTTCTTTGAGCCATGTTTCTTTAAAATCGTAAGAAAACGCTTCATTCTTATTTGGATTTATTTTCCCGCCAACAAAAGTGTTTGTCAGATTCAGAGGCTTGGTTATTTTTTCATTTAGAATTACCGAATATTCGTCTTGGTAAACCTTTTCAAGTATATAGCCTAAAATAACGTAGTTGGAATTACTGTACGCCGCTTTGGTATCCGGTTCAAAATCACTATTGCCTTTCTCTATAATTGCAAGTATCTGAGATTTTGTTTGTGGTTGGGTATAATATTCAAAGTACTCGTCGTTGTCCGTAAAGTTATGAATACCGCTTCGGTGGTTCAAAAGTTGGTGAATGGTTATTTTGTCCGAGTTTTTTATTTTTGGAAAGTAAGCATCCAAAGTCTGTTGAAGTGAAATTTTCTTTTCCTCTACAGCTTTCATAACTAGTGTGGCTGTAAACAGTTTGGAAACTGAGCCAATTCGGTAACGTGTCTGGGTATCTGCTTTCTTTGCAGCTTCTATATCGGTAAAACCAACAGCATTTGTGTAAATAATTTTTCCGTTTTCGGATAGGGCAATACTGCCCATGTATTTGTCCTTTTGCTTTAATATAGTGAACAGGCTGTCCATCTTTCCCTCGCTGAAGTTTTGGGCGCATAGTGTTCCTGCAGTTACCAGGGTAATGCATAAAAGTAATATCTGTCTCATTTTGAATTTATTTTTTAAGGAATTTCTTTTTGAATCTTAGCAATAAGGTAATTACAACGTAAAAAAGAATAGTCAGCAGTATCATAACCGGAATAAACCAGTTGCCTAACAGTTCTTTTTCATGCGGATTGGAATTTTTTGAAATTCCTAATACCCATGAAGTGGCATCTGTATAAAAAAATCCGGTTTGCTCAGGATTGACCATTTTTGAATAAATCATAAAAATAAATCCACCAAGGAGTACATAAAGAATAAAGAATACAATATAAGAAAATCCGTTCCCGAAGTTCAAAATCAAAGCTTTCAGTATTTTTAAGGGATTAAAGGAACTTGCTGCTTCTTTCAGTTTTTTTTCGGCTACCAATTCTTTTAGAAAATGTTCCGGACTGCCAAGCTTTTGCAGAACATCCAATAAATTTGTTGTCTCGTTTTCTGATGTAGGCTGTAAAGCTTCATAAATATGACTGTTGATTTCAAGAAGCGTTTCGTTCTGGTTGTCGCTGTTTAGTGATTTTACGGAATTTTTAACCCGGCTAATATAATCTTTGTAGATTCTTTCGGTATGTTGATCTTTAAAGGTAAGTTCTTTGAATTTCATCTTAAATTGATTGTATTGTATTGTTGATATATGTCCAGTAGTCCTTCATTGCATTTAGGGTATCCTTACCTTCTTCGGTAATCTGGTAGTATTTCCTCGGGATTCCCGATTCCTGTTCTACCCAAGAATGCGATACAAGGTTTTCATTTTTCAGTCTTACTAGCAAAGGGTACAGTGTACCCTCGGCAATAACAATATCCGTAAGCTTTTTAATTTCGTTTATAAGGTCATATCCGTAATAAGTATTTCTACTTAAAACGCTAAGTACAATAAAAGGAAGTGTACCTTTCTTTAATTGTGATATCCATTTGTTTTTATACTCTTCATTCATAATTCAAATGTATAACAAATTACATAGTATAACAATGTGTTTTTAAAAATTAATTTAAAATATTTTATCCGTTGTTTATTCTTTTGAAAGATCTGATTCCTTTAAGTATATCTGAAACGATGTTTCCGGTGAAAAATAATATTTCCCCAAACACGGTTTTATTCCTAAATCATTCCTAAATTTATTTTCACTTTTGTGAAAAATTTTCTACTGCATGAAAATACTTATTATAGAAGACGAACCCGCTTTACTTGAAACGGTAAAACACTTTTTGGAAGGTGAAAAATACATTGTTGAGACAGCAAATAATTATAGATTAGCATTGGAAAGGATAGGCACCTATGATTATGACTGCATTTTATTGGATATTATGTTGCCGGATGGAAGCGGGATAGATTTGCTTAAAGAAATAAAAGCATTAAGTAAAAAAGATGCGGTTATTATACTTTCTGCAAAAGATTCGGTAGAAGATAAAGTTCTGGGATTAGATCTTGGAGCAGATGATTATCTAGCAAAGCCTTTCAGCCTAATGGAACTGCATTCTCGTATTAAATCGGCTATCCGTCGAAATAATCAGAAAGGGGAAAGAAGTGTTGTTTTTAAAAATGTAGCACTTTTTCCTGACGAACGTAAAGTTTTTGTGGACTCGATAGAGCTTTTGTTAAACCGTAAAGAGTTTGACTTGCTTTATTATTTTATGATCCGCCCCGAAAGAATTCTGCAGAAAACTTCATTAGCTGAATCGGTTTGGGGAGATTATATAGATCAGGCAGATAGTTTGGATTTTATCTATTCGCAAATTAAAAACCTTCGTAGAAAACTGAAAGAAAGCCATGCAGAAATTGACTTTCAGGCAGTCTATGGAATTGGATATAAATTAGTATGAGTATTTCACTAAAAAATTATACGTTAAAATATCTTGTTTTAGCATTACTGGTCATTATAGCTGTATGGGCAGCACTTTTTTATGCTGTTATTCTCGATGAACTTTATGACAATACCGATGACGGACTGAAAGACTTGAAAATTCAGATCATAAGAAAGGCTTATATAGACGAAGCTACTCTGCAAATCAAAGAGTTTGATTTTAACCAGTTCAAGATTACACCTGTAAATTATTCGCAATATAAAGAAGGAAATTTTTTTAGAAACGAACTCTTTTATATGGAATATGATGACGAAATGGAACCTTACAGGATTTTGGAAACATATTTCGTTGATCGCAACGGAAATTATCAGAAGCTTGAAATAAGAACATCAACCGTGGAAGAAGACGATTTTAGGTTGGATCTGTTTTTTGCGCTTATTTTCCTGTATATTTTTTTGGTGGTAAGTATTGTACTTATTAATAACATAGTACTTAAAAAAGTATGGAAACCCTTTTACATTACTTTAGATAATCTTGGAAAGTATGAATTTGGAAAATTGTATAAACCAAAACAAAGCACTACCGAAATACGTGAATTTAAGTTGCTTGATCAGAAAATAGACAAAATGATCGAAAGAAACGAAACTGCTTTTTTACAGCAGAAACAGTTTATAGAAAATGCCTCGCATGAATTGCAGACACCTTTGGCAATTGCCATTAACAAACTGGATCTGCTTATTGAAAAAGAATCTTTTCCCGAAGATAATCTGATAGATCTAAGTGAAACTAAGAACGGGTTGATTCGTTTGGTAAATCTGAATAAATCTCTTTTGATACTTTCCAGAATAGAAAACAACCAGTACACAGATAAAAAGGAAATAGAAATAAATGAGGTAGTAAAGCATGTTTTGGAAGACTTTTCAGACTTGTTGCAGTTTAAAAATATAGATCTTGATTTTTCTGAACCTGCACAGTTTAAAACGGTAATTAATCCTGATCTTGCCTACATACTTATTTCAAACCTTATAAGAAACGCTGTAAAATACAATTCAGACGGTGGAAAAATCATCGTTACAGTAGATTCTTATGGTGTAGAAATTAAAAATACGTCTATAGGGAATGAACCTTTGAGCGAGCTGGTTTTCAACCGGTTTTACAAGGCTGTAAACGATAATACTTCAACAGGGCTGGGACTTTCAATAGTTAAAAGTATTGCAGAAAATCATGCGGCACTCAATATTCTGTACTCGTTTGAAAATAACTTTCATGTTTTTTCTCTAAAAACCAAGAATTCCTAAATGCTTCCTAATTTGCTGTAGACCTTTGCAGTATAATTTTAAAAGATCAATATCATGAAAAAAGTACAGCTTAAATTTTTGGCAGCATTTTTCCTTTTAACAGGAATAGGCTCATACGCGCAGGAATCAATTATTACGAAGGCCGAACTGCCTAATGTGGCGCAGAAATTCGTATCGGAACATTTCTCAAAAAGTACCGTTGATTACATAAAAAAGGATAAAGAAACTTTTTCTACAGATTATAAAATAAAATTTAGCGACGGCAGGGAAATCGAATTCGATTCAGACGGAAATTGGACAGAAGTTGATGGCAACAGAACAGTAATTCCAACCGCATTTATTTCAAAAAACATCCTGAATCATGTTAAACAGAAGTTTCCTAATACCCATATTGTAAAGATTGAAAAAGGGCGTTTTGGAAAACAGGATGTTAAGTTGTCTAACGGATTGGAATTGGAATTTAACGCTCAGGGAGAATTTAAAAGAATAGACGATTAAATGTAAGTGAGTAAAAACAAAAAGCACTTTTATTACAAAGTGCTTTTTGTTTTTTTATACGATCCTTGAAAAGGAATAGATCGCAAACTATCGTTACATTTAAACTTTACCGAATCTTTCTGAATGTTTTCATACAGCACATGTGCTTCTTTTTTAGTGAAAATAATCCTTAAATTTCCATCGTGGTTTAAAGGTGCGTTCAGCTGATTTCCTTTATCTAAATTGGCATTTAAGTTTGTTTTACAGTTAGTTAAAGAATCTAACTTATTGTAAAAAGTAAATTCTAAATTATATTTTTCGTTTTTTAAATGTTTAATTTTTAATTTGTTGTATAAATTAATTGTGTCACCAACAGTATAAGTTCCTTCAATGGTCTGGTGCTTAAATTTGGTATTCTTATGCAAAATATAATCATCTGCAAATTCGCCTTTAACTTCTTTTAAATCACTGCCTACACGCAAAATTTTATTATAATCTTTTATTCTGAAAAACAATTTTTCACGGTCAAAAGTAGCTGTAAAAACACTGTCTTTTAGTTTCCATGTTCCCACTTTAGTTGTTGGAAGTTCGTTTTTATCCTGATAATAAACGGTTCGTGAAATGGTGCTGTCCTTGTAAATTCTAATCGAACTTTCAATACCTGGACAATCGGGACAAGGAATAATTCCTTCAAAAGTATTGCAGAAAATAGTGTCTAAAAGTGGTTGTTCTATCACAACAACTGCCTTATTATCTTTTTTACAGGCTGTAAAAAAAAGAATAATAATTAGCACTTGTAACGTTTTAATAACCCATCTCATAGCTGTTTGTTTTAATTGAATTTATGATGTAGTTAACAAAAATAGTTCCAATTATTAGCAAATCAAAAAAAAAATAGTCTAAAAAACAGAGGATATATTTTAAAAATGCAAGATTTAGCTTATTTTTGCATAAAGATACACAACACAATGACACAAGGTATTATTATTTTAGATTTTGGCTCGCAATACAATCAGTTAATTGCACGCCGAATTCGAGAATTTGGAGTTTACACCGAAATTATTCCCTTCAATACTCCAATTGCCGAAATTAAGAAACACAGTCCTACAGGAATCATTTTATCGGGCGGACCTTCTTCGGTTTTTGGAGAGGAAGCTGCTTTAATTGATAAAGAACTGTTTGAAATGGGCGTGCCTGTTTTAGGAATTTGTTACGGTATGCAGTTAATTTCACATCTTTTGGGAGGCGAAGTTAAAAAAGGAGAGAAAGGCGAATACGGAAAATCTGAATTAACGGTTTTAGCACAAAACAGTTTATTTAACGGCGTTCCAGAAAAATCTACTGTGTGGATGAGCCATTTCGATGAAGTAATGAAAGCTCCGGAAGGTTTCGTTGTTTCAGGAAAATCGAACATCGATATTGCTGCAATGGCAAACGAAAGCAGAAATATTTTTGCGGTTCAGTTTCACCCGGAAGTAACGCATTCTGAATTTGGATCTAAAATGTTAGAAAACTTTGTTTTTAATATCTGTAAGGCAGAGAAAAACTGGGTTTTAAAAGATTTTATCGAAACCGAAATACAAAGAATTAAAGAAGTTGTTGGCGACAAAAAAGTTATTTTAGGACTTTCTGGCGGCGTTGATTCTTCGGTTGCGGCTGTTTTAATCCACCGTGCCATTGGCGATCAGTTAACGTGTATTTTTGTAGATACAGGTTTATTGCGTAAAGACGAAGGCAAAAAAGTAATGGATAATTACGGCAAGCACTTCCACATGAACATTAAAATGGTTGATGCTTCTGAACGTTTCTTGAACAGTTTAAAGGGCATTGATGAACCTGAAGCTAAACGTAAGGCAATTGGTCGTGATTTCGTAGCTGTTTTCGATGAAGAATCTCAAAAATTTGGCGATGCTTCGTTCTTGGCGCAAGGAACAATCTACCCTGATGTTATTGAATCACAGTCTGTAAAAGGACCATCGGCAACAATAAAATCGCATCATAACGTTGGCGGATTACCAGAACACATGAAGTTGCAGTTGTTGGAACCTTTGCGTGAATTGTTTAAAGACGAAGTTCGTAAAGTGGGTGTGGAGTTAGGAATTCCTCGTGAATTGGTTTACCGTCATCCGTTCCCGGGACCAGGATTAGGAATCCGAGTTTTAGGCGAAGTTGACGAAGAAAAAGTAAGAATTTTACAAGAAGCTGATCAGATTTTTATCGATGAGCTTTATAATCATAATTTATACGACGAAGTTTCACAGGCTTTCGTTGTATTGTTACCGGTAAAATCGGTAGGTGTAATGGGCGATGAGCGTACGTACGAATATACAGCGGTTGTGCGTTCTGCAAACACTATTGACTTTATGACTGCAACTTGGAGTAAATTACCATACGAATTTTTAGAATTGGTTTCAAACCGAATCATTAACGAAGTAAAAGGAATTAACCGTGTTGCTTACGATATAAGCTCTAAACCACCAGCAACAATTGAGTGGGAATAATATTAAAACCGTTGTGAAAACAACGGTTTTGTTTTTTATTTGTATTTTAAATTAGTTCAAATGTCAATTAAAACATCTTATATTTTTGCAATTACAACAATTGTTTTTTTCTTAATATCAGTGATTTTTACTAATGATTTAGACTCTACTGTTGATTTAAATGTTCATGATACTTATTTTGTGATATCAAATTTACATTTATCAATAGTAACATCATTTTTTGTATTGCTTCAAGGAATATTGTATTTGATCATTGAAAAGATGAAATTGAAACTTTATTCATTATTAATAAAACTGCATTTTTTGTTCGTAGTTATTTTTCTTTCGATTTTAATATTTCTTCTGAATTTTGAAAGTAATTATGATAGTTTAAAGTGGTTTAATATTGGTATTTTTATTGCTTTTTTAGGTAGTATTTTAATTCCGACAATTAACTTGATATTTTCAGTTTTAAATAGAAAGAAATAATTTTTTAAAATGAATAATTCAAAAGATAAATTGCACCCTCGAAGTTTTCACAACAAGCCTTACAATTTTCAGGAATTGACTTTAAAAGTTCCCGAATTAGATAAGTTTATTGTAAAGAATCGTGAGGGAATTGATACGGTTCAGTTTGCTGATCCAAAGGCAGTTTATTATTTGAACAAAGCTTTGTTGTTGCATTTTTATAATCTAGGTTTTTGGGATATTCCTAATCAAAATCTGGTGCCGCCAATTCCTGGTCGGGCAGATTATATTCATTATTTAGCTGATTTATTAAAGGTTGATAATTCTAAAAAGACGACTGTTTTAGACATTGGAACAGGCGCAAGTTTGGTGTATCCGCTAATTGGAAGTTCAGTTTATCATTGGAATTTTGTCGCAACCGATATCGAACCGAAATCAATAGAAATTGCACAGGAAATTATTTCCCAAAATCCGCATTTAACTTCGAAAATTTCGTTACGACTTCAATCTGATCAAAAAAAGATACTTTCTGGAATTATTGCTAAAGACGATTATTTTGATGCAGTAATGTGCAATCCGCCATTTTTTAAATCGAAAAAAGAAGCCGAATCACAAACCCTTCGTAAACTAAAAGGATTAGATAGACGAAAAACACCAAAACTGATTAACAATTTTTCAGGTGAAAGTAATGAATTGTGGTGTACTGGCGGCGAATTATCGTTTGTGTTGAACTACATTAAAGAAAGTACCATTTACAAAATACAGGTTGGTTGGTATACAAGTTTAATATCGAACGAAGATAACCTGAAACCATTGCAAATCGAATTAAAAAAAACAGCCAAAGAATTCAAGGTTATCAAAATGGCGCAAGGCAATAAAAAGAGTCGGATTTTAGTTTGGAGGTTTTAATTTTCAATATCCAACTTATATTTATGCAACAATCCTTCTAGTTGATGAGAATAGAATTTAGCATTTTTCATTTTGTTGAACTCGGGATCAATCGAAAAGTTTCGAGCATTTCTAAAATCGGTTTTTTCTAAAACAGTGTTTGAAAATCGTGCACCAGTTAAATCGGCATCCTGAAAATTAGCAGAAGTTAAATTGCTTTCAGAAAAATCTACTTCCCTCAAAGAACATTTTACAAAAGATGTTCCTTTTAATTTCGATCCAAAGAAAATGCTGTAATCAAGCATGCAGTTATCAAAATTAAACGAAAACATAAATTTGCTGCATTTAGAAAAATCAACACCCAAAATTTTACAGTTACTGAAAACAACGTTGCTTAAACCAACATTTCCAATTAAAGTCATGGAAAAATTACAGTTTTCAAACACACAATCATCAAAATTATTGTCGCGTAAATCGCTGTTGGTAAAATTACAGCTTATAAACGTACATTTTGCAAACTCTCTATCGCGCAAAGTTTTCTCGGAATAATCAATACTTTTAAACTCTTTATTTTCGTGATAGATCGTTTTGTTTTCCATTGTTAAAGGATGATTTATTTGTTATGGCAAAAATTTCAAGCTTTAAATATCCGAAATAAAACCGCAACGCACAAGCATATTTCAATTTAAAAAGTATATCATAATAAAATCAAAACGACATAAAAATGCAACGATTTTGTTTTTATATTTGTTACTATGAAAAGATTATTTTTTACACTATCGACTTTATTTTGTGCAACTGTTTCGTTTGCGCAAACTGCTACAAAAACACATACCGTAGCAAAAGGCGAAACCATTACGCAGATTGCAAAAAAATATAACACTACAAATAATGTGTTGTTTTTACTGAACCCTGAAGCTGTTGACGGTGTTAGTGAAAACCAGATTATTAAGATACCAACCACATCTTCTGTTCAACATCAGGTTCAGGCAAAAGAAACGGTTTACGGAATTTCAAAGCAGTACAATATTGCCATTGAAAAACTGTACGATTTAAATCCGGGATTAAAAGAAAATGGTTTAAAAATTGGTCAGTTTTTAAATTTAGCAGAGACTACATCAAAAAATACCGCAACGGTTCCAAACAATAATCAACCTGCAAAAAATCTTGCAAGTACTACGGTTATTGTTGAAAAAGGCGAAACCATTTACGGTATTGCGGTTAAAAATAATACTACAGTTTCTGTTTTGTATGAATTGAATCAAGGCTTGTTGGAAAACGGTTTAAAAGTAGGGCAGCCGATCAATATTCCTGTGAGTGGAGAAGTTAAGAAGGAAATTGCCGATACATCTAAAAAAACAAAAGCCAAAACAATAATTGTTCAGCCAAAGCAGACTATTTACAATATTGCAAAAACCAATAATATTTCGCAGGAACAGTTAATGGAATGGAATCCTGATTTAAAAAATGGTTTAAAAGATGGATCTACTTTAATTGTGGGATATTCTTACGAGAAAGTCCCGTTTAACGATAATTCTGCTCCAAAACCTATTGAAAACACATCAGCTCCAGTTAAAAAAGGAATTGATTTGTCATTACCAAACGATGGATCTACGAGAGATTTGGTACTGTTGCTGCCATTTAATGTTGCGAACAATAATTTTAATAATCCGTCGATCAATCAAAGTATAAAAGAAGATGTCTTTTTAAATATGACGTTGGATTTTTATTCGGGAGCCAAAATGGCAATTGATGTTCTAAAAGATAAAAACTACAATTTAAACATAAAATTTGTCGATTCTAAAGAAACAAACCGTGCTTTGGATGTAAATACATTAAAAGGCGATTTCGATTTTTCTGCAACCGATGTGATTATTGGGCCGTTTTTTCAGAAGAACGTAGATGCGGTTTCCGAAGCTTTTAAAAATCAGCAAACCATCATTGTATCGCCATTATCAACCGAAAAGGGAAAACCGTTTCCGCGTCAGGTTCATACCATGCCAAATAACGAAATTGTTAAGAAGGAAATGTTAGAATACGTTATTTCTAAACAAGAACGAGTAGTTGCGATCACCGACGGTAAAAAAACATCTAGCCAATATTTCGACACCAATTACCCTGCAATAACAACGTTGAACGTTACAATAGACGAAAAAGTGAGCCCGACGGTTTTAAAGAATTTGTTATCAGAAACCGAAACCAATTACATAGTTTACGATGCCACTTCACTGACAACAACGGTAGAATTAATCAATACCTTGAAATCGTTACAGAAAGAATTTAAAATTCAGTTGGTATCGTTAGAAAAATTAGATGTTTTAGAATCATCTGATGTAGAAATGAACGACTTAATTGCGTTGAAATACACGTTTCCATCGGTAACAAATGATGCATCAGGCAATAAAAAGGAAAAATTTGTAAAAGAGTATAAAGCTGTCTACGGCAAAAATCCAAGCAGATTTGCAACGCGTGGTTACGATGTTACGTACGATATTATCACGAGAATGTTTGAATCGGACGAAGATTCTAATATTTTCGATTATGGTTCGCAACAGATAGAAAATAAATTTGCCTACATAAATGAAAATGGAGGTGTTTACAACAACGCAGTTTACATTTTGTATTACGATAAAGATTTAACCATTAAAGAAGCAAAATAATGAGCACAAGCAAAGTAGTTTATAAAGGCGATATAAGAACAGAATCGACACATTTACAGTCGGGAACTGTAATTTTAACCGACGGACCAACGGATAACCACGGTAAGGGAGAAGCTTTTTCGCCAACCGATATGGTTGCAAATTCATTGGCAACCTGTATGTTAAGTATTATGGGAATTAAGGCAAATGCAATGAATATTACTATTGATGGATCTACAGCCGATGTTACCAAAATTATGCAGATCGAACCAAGAATGATAAGTGAAATTGTTGTTGTTTTAGATATGCAAGGCGTTGATGATGAAAAATCACGAATCATTTTAGAACGAGCAGCAATGACTTGTCCGGTATTTCTAAGTCTTCATCCTGATGTCAAGAAAACGGTTAGTTTTAATTGGAGATAGAATTTGATTGATCTTTAAAGTAAAATTTTTAAATTTTAATGAATAATCGTCTTCAAGTTTGGATTTTCTACTTTCAACATCGTATGATTTTATTTTAAGATTAAAAACTATAGTGTTCTCGTTAAAGTTTTTGCTTAATCTTTCGGTTTATTTACTTTAAGTAATATTCTTTTGGTAGAGACTTCTTTTTTTTTATCTGCTGATCCAGCATCATCAACCGTGATATTTGGCTCGTAAAACATATCAAACGAATAAATACCGGCAGCTAAAGGATCTTCATGTGGCTCATACGAAACTTCACAGTCTTGTTTTAGCGAATTCACGTTACTGAATATAATTCCTTTTTGTTTGTTGTTTTCTTCTACGCCAGAAAGTTCAACGTAAACGTCCGATTGTGGATTTTCTGTATGTTCGTTAGTATGATTCATCGTTATTTTTATTTTAATTTGGTATAATTGTTTATAAAAGTATGTGCAAAAAACAGACCACGATTTTCTTATTTTAACTAGTTAGCTTTACTTTCTAAAACATTTAAATGGACAATCAAAATAAGCACCCGCAGGTGCTTATTTATTATCGTTGAACCATAATGTTTGTGCTGTTACTTTGCCTGCCGTTTAAATAATGAATGGCTGCTACAATAAGTAACGGACTAAGTATTGAAATCACTGCGACAGCTAAAATTGTATTCTTTTTCATGATTTAGTGAGCATTTGGGTTAAACATGCGGTGTTACCTTGAAAGGGTTGAACGCATTTATGCCTTCAAGTAATTTTTCACGGTCGTTAGAATCGTACCATCTTTTGGTATTTCTGTCAAAAAAAGACAAAACAGTCATGTAAACATTGTTTATTTTCCAGTTTACTACATACAGTCCGGATTCTTCGGGCTGGCTTTCCGGGAATTTTATCCATCGTGCAATCTTCATAACTTCCTACCTTATGTTATTTTATAATTGTGAAGCATCCATATTTACGCAACTGGTTGCTACGTCGGTTAAAATTTTATCAGCTTCACATTCTTCTGCCAATGTCTGTTGCAGTAGTTTCGCTGCATCGTTCTCACCCAAAACTTTGGCAAAGGCGAAAAGGGTGCCGTAAGTAGCTACTTCGTAATGTTCTATTTTTTGTGAAGCAGCAATGATGGCAGCATCGCGCACCGGACCGTAAACGGTCTCTTCCAGCATATGGTCGCCTTCTTTCAAAAGTCCGGCAAGTGCTTCACATTTGATACCTTCTGCTTTTTCACCTAATATATTAAATACTTCTTTAAGACGTACTACCTGATTTTCAGTTACGGCAATATGATCCTTAATGCTCGATTTAAGACTGGGTGCCGAAGCATTCGCTGCCATTTTTGGTAAGGCTTTTACAAGTGCCTGTTCAGCCCAATAGATATCTTTCAGGCCGTCTATAAATAACATTCTTAATGATGTTGCGGCATCTTTACCAGCTTCTACAATATCCGTATTACTACTTTTTGCAGTTTTATCTGTATTTTTTTGTCGTTCGTTATTTTTCATGATTTCCTTGATTATTTGTTGGTACCTAATAGTTCTTCGCGTTTCCAGAATCGGTGCGTTTTAACGGCATCGATAAAGGCTGTTTCAAATGATTTATTATTGGTTTGATTATTGTTAATGATTCCATCATCTTTTAAATCATCGCCTTTTGCCATGAAATGCGGAGCCGAAAGCAGGTCGATTCCATTACCGTCTGTGCCAATAATTTTACAGTGGCGGTAGGCATCGTTTAAAAATTCCATCACGTCTGGATCTGATGAAAGTGCTGCCTGATTTGTTCCGTCTGGAATATAAACAGCATCAAAAAGAACCGATGAAGACGTAAAGAAACTGAATTTCACTGCGATTTCCCCACCTTCTGCAGTTGATACAAATCCAAGGTTCGGAGCAATGATACAGGCTTCGGCATCTTGCGCTGCCAATGCTGTTTTCATTTTCATAACCGATGCTTCGCTTACACCATGGTTGCAGATAAATGCAATTTTGCGCGATGCAATGGTTGGTTTTACCGTAGGATTTTTAATCATGCTTAAAGCATCTGATGTAACGATGTTTTTTGAAATTTCTGTCGGTTCGTTACCGCCAGTATTATCTGCGCCAACACCGTGGTTCATTGGTTGCTCTGGTTGTGCAGGAACTTTAGCTCCTAAACCTGCTGCGACCTTTTCTGCCAGTTCGCTGTTTATTTTAGATAATAATCCCAGCATACGCACGCGGATAGCGGTTGTTTCAACTTTTCCGAGTTCAAAACGCAACGCTTTCACCATGTGCTGTTGTTCTGTAGGTGTCTGACTTTCGTAAAACATACGTGCCTGACTGAAATGATCGTTAAAGCTGTTGCTTCTTGCGCGCACCTTATGGGCGTCAACTCGTTCGTTAAAGCTGCTGAATCCGCCTTCGGCAATCATTGCCTGATACGGACAGCCTCCGCCTAACGAATTTGGATGATAACTTACACGGCCCTTGTTTATTTCTTGTCGCATATGTCCGTCGCGCTGGTTGTTGTGCGTTGGCGAAATACTGCGGTTGATAGGAATTTCATGAAAATTCGGACTTCCTAATCTTGAAAGTTGGGTATCGGTATACGAAAACAACCTGCCCTGAAGTAGTGGGTCGTTGGTGAAATCGATTCCCGGTACGATATGTCCTGGGTGAAAAGCTACCTGTTCGGTTTCGGCAAAGAAATTATCCGGATTTTTATTTAAAACCATTCGACCTACAATGGTGATAGGAACCAGTTCTTCGGGAACTATTTTGGTAGGATCCAAAAGATCAAAATCAAACTTGTGTTCGTCTGCTTCCGGAATTATCTGTAAGCCTAATTCCCATTCAGGAAAATTGCCATATTCTATGGCTTCCCAAAGATCCTGACGGTGGAAATCGGGGTTTTTGCCTGATATTTTTTGTGCTTCGTCCCAAACAACGGCATGTGTTCCCAATTTTGGTTTCCAATGGATCTTAACAAAATGCGATTCATTCGCATCATTGATCAATCTGAAGGTGTGCACGCCAAAACCTTCCTGCATGCGGTAACTGCGCGGAATGGCACGGTCGCTCATCAGCCACATGATCATGTGCATAGATTCGGGCATCAGCGAAATAAAATCCCAAAAGGTATCGTGTGCCGATGCTGCCTGCGGTATCTCATTGTGTGGTTCGGGTTTTACTGCGTGAACAAGGTCCGGAAATTTTGCGGCATCCTGTATAAAAAATACCGGCATATTGTTGCCTACAAAATCGTAAATACCTTCTTCTGTGTAAAATTTAACCGAAAAACCGCGGACGTCTCTCGCTAAATCAGTTGATCCTCTTGATCCTGCTACGGTAGAAAAACGGGTAAAGATGGGTGTACGCTGTCCGGCTTTTTGCAGAAATGCAGCTTTTGTAAATTGGGGGATAGGATTGGTTACTTCAAAGAAACCGTGAGCTCCCGATCCTCTTGCATGAACAATACGTTCAGGAATACGTTCGTGATCAAAATGGGTGATCTTTTCCCTAAGGATAAAATCTTCTAAAAGAGAAGGTCCTCTTTCACCGCTTTTCAGGGAATTGTTATCGTCGTTGATTTTTACTCCCTGATTGGTTGTAAGGAATTTGTTGGTTCCGTCTGACTTGTTGATCGACAAATCTTCTTGCTTGGATTCTTGTCGGTTTGGATTGTTTGGGTCGTTTTCTTTCATTGCTATTTGTATTTGGTTGTTTTGTTAATTAAGTAGGTTGTGTGTATGAATGTTCAAAGAATGTTCCAATAATAGTTAGGTTTTGATCTGTAAGGGATTCTTAAAAAAAGCAAAAATTTAACAAAATTAAATTGGGGTTTTATTATACAGTATGTGAACTATTTTCATTATGACCATCTCTATGTAAATTATAATTAGTATGATTTATTTTTTATGAAAAAAATATAAAACATCGTACATTTTATTTTTATAAATTTAACTAATACTGTAGTTAGGATCTACTCTTCAACCAATATTTAATTTGGTTTAATGAGAACAATAATTCATGGCATAGTAATAGTAAGTGTTTTAGAATTAAAAAAGATTTTTATGAAAAACGAAAAGAATTATCAGAAAAATTTGGCTGGCAAAACAGTGGTGATTACCGGCTCAAGCAGTGGTGTGGGTCGCGCTGCGGCAGAAGCATTTGCTCGTGAAGGCTGCAATGTAGTGATAGTTGCGCGCGGACAGGAAGGTATCAATGAGGTTGTAGAACTTTGTAAAGCGCTTAATACACAGGTTATTGGTATTGCCGCCGATGTTTCTATAGCAGCCGATGTAGAAAGAATAACCACAGAAACACTTGCAAAATTTGGCAGAATCGATGTCTGGATAAACAATGCTGGGGTTATGGCAAGTGGAAAATTCGAAGAAATTCCCATGGAAATTCACGAGCAGGTTATAAAAACAAATCTTTTTGGTTATATGCACGGCGCCTATAATGCCGTACAGGTTTTTAAAGAACAGAATGAGGGAATTCTGATAAATAATATTTCTATTGGCGGATACATGCCTGCACCTTACAGTGCGGTATATTCGTCTACAAAATATGGGATCAGGGGGATGATGGAAGGTATCCAGTCCGAAATATCCAACCATAAAAATATACACGTATGTAATATCTATCCACAGCTGCAGAATTCTACGGGCAATCTGCATTCGGCTAAATATTCGGGTTTTAAAATGAATATTTCACCGCTTGCGTCAGATCCAAAAGATACCGCAGACGCTATGGTTGCATTGGCAAAAAATCCTAAAAAAGACGTCTTCCCAGATTTTAAATCTCGAGCAATTACCACAATGTACAAAATTTTTCCAACGCCCTTAAACAATGCGGCATCGGCGGTTGTACGGTTGATGATGACAATTAAGAAAGTTTCTGAAATAGAAGGTAATGTATTAAAGCAGTCGCAGGAACCTCTTAGAATATATGGTCGTCCGGAATTAACAATGGCTCGGGTAATTTAAAAAAAGCCGTAATCATTGGTGCCGGTATTGGCTTTGCTTTTATGTTTTTTAGAAACAGATTACAAAAGTAATACAATATTTTATTGGTGGATTACATCAGTACCCATTGCAGTTTCCGTTGAAATGTAATATATTGATACAGCATTTAAGCCTCGGCCGTTGCTGATTTGAAGTCTGGTATAATAAATAATTTAATAAGGAATTTTTAGATAATCCATGGAGGAAAAAGCAAAACTACGCAGCAGTTTGCGGTATTATTCTATTTTAGTATTAAGATTTGTGGTCGCAACGGTGTTGATACCTTCGGGTTTGTTGAAGATACAGGGAAAAAGGTTTTCTGAAATATGCCCAGAAATGTATGCAGGCTCTTTTTTTACAGAACTGCACTATACAGGAACGTACTGGAAATTTCTAGGATTTTGTCAGCTGCTTACAGCATTGTTATTATTTACCCAGCGTTACACGGCATTGGCTGCACTGCTGTTCTTCGGTATCTGCTCCAATATTCTTGTTTTTACGTTAAGTGTTGGTTTAAATGATAAATCACTAATTATGATCTTTATGGTTGCTTCAGCATTTTTGCTGATAGGGTGGGACTGGTACCAGATAAAACCTTTATTTAATACATCAAAAAATATTCATACTTACTCTAATATCCAAACCGTCCCGATTAAACTGCAGATAATCGGACTTGCAGCTTACGTGGTAGTAACGGTCTTCTTTTTGCTTTTTGATACATATTATTAAAAGAATTTTATTTTGTTTTAAAAATATAAAATTCTATGTATAAACAAGTTGCAATACATAATTCAATCTTCTATAGATTCTAAAGAAATAATTTCCAATATTAAAACTAATTACTAATCCCTCTTAGAATTTTAATATTAAACAGTTGAATTTATGGGCTTTAAAATTGAACTTCAATTACTAAAATATTTTTGTTTAATTATATACATAATTGCTTACATTTTGTACAAAACTAAAAACCCACTAAATTGTTGAATTCAGTGAGTTTTAGTATCATTTGCCTAAAGGCTCGCGGAGAAAGAGGGATTCGAACCCCCGGACCTGTTACAGTCAACAGTTTTCAAGACTGCCGCATTCGACCACTCTGCCATTTCTCCTTAACGTTGTTTCCTTCGTTAATTGTGGTGCAAATATAATATGTTTTTATTAATCTGCAAATAGTCTTATAAAAAAATCTAAAAATTAATATGATCTACAATTTCTAAACCGTAACCAACCATACCAACACGTTTGCTATGCTCGGAATTACTCATTAGTTTGATTTTCGAAATGTTAATGTCGTGCAATATTTGGGCACCGATTCCGAAATCTTTATTATCAAGCTGAATTTTTGGAGCTTTCACAATAGCATCAGTTTCTGCCTGCAATTCTTTTAATTCGCCTAAACGCTTTAATAAATCAAGGGTGTTGTATTCTTGGTTAATAAACAAAATCGCACCTTTTCCTTCACGGTCAATCGCTTGGAACATTAAATCCAATTTCTCATCTTGATTATTGGTAAGATTCCCTAAAATATCGTTATTAACTTGTGATGAGTTAATTCGGGTTAAAACCGCGTCGCCATTGTTCCAAACCCCTTTTGTCAGTGCAATATGAACCTGCTTGTTAGTTACCTGTAAATAGGCACGTAAACGGTACGTTCCGTATTTTGTCTGAATATCAAAATCTTCTTTTTTCTGAATTAAACTATCGTGTTTCATTCTATATGCAACCAAATCTTCAATCGAAATCAGTTTCATGTCGAATTTTTTAGCAACATCGACCAATTGAGGCAAACGAGCCATTGATCCATCTTCATTTAAAATTTCGACCAAAATTCCTGCTGGTTTAAAACCTGCTAATCGGGCTAAATCAACTGCTGCTTCGGTATGTCCGGTTCTTCTTAAAACACCGCCTTCTTTAGCGATTAATGGAAATATATGTCCGGGTCTTCCTAAATCTTCTGGTTTTGTATCGTCTTTTACTAAAAATTCAATGGTTTTTGAACGATCATGTGCCGAAATTCCCGTAGTACAACCGTGCCCGATTAAATCTACCGAAACCGTAAAAGCAGTTTGGTGTAAAACCGTATTGTTGATTACCATTGGATGCAAATCTAATTCTTTACAGCGTTTTTGCGTTAACGGAGCACAAATTAAACCGCGACCGTGTGTTGCCATAAAGTTGATCATTTCTGGCGTTACTTTTTCTGCTGCAGCTATAAAATCGCCCTCGTTTTCACGATCCTCGTCATCTACTACAATAATTATTTTCCCTTGACGAATATCTTCGATAGCTTCTTCTATGGTGTTTAATTTTATATCAGACATTTTATGTGTTGTTTTGTTGTTTCTTTTTAAATTTTGTTTTCAGATAATTTGTAATAGGGTACAATAAGTTGTCTATACTGTTAATTCCCCTGTCTTTAGTGGCTTTATAAGTTAATGTAATTGCCATTGGCAGCAAAACCAGCGTGGATAACCAGGCACCTAAAAAAGGAGTAATACCGTTTTCTTGTGCCAGTTTTTTACCAAATGTGTTTATAAAGTGGTACGAAATAAATATTAAAACGGCAAAAACCATTGGCAAACCTAAACCTCCTTTTCTAATGATTGCACCAAGCGGAGCACCAATAAAAAACATTAGTAAACATGAAAATGCAATCACGAATTTTTCGTAAAAAGCAATCCAGTGGCGGTTAATGTGCTTTGTTTTTTCGGATAATGCACTTTTATTGTTGGTGATATTGAATCGGATATTTTCTGCTACTGCCGATGCATTTGCGTACAAACTTATTTTTTGAGATCGTTTTTTAATCGACAGTAATGAATCTAAACTGATTGTTTTGTAAACAATATCGCTGTCTTTTTCTGCATTCGATAAAAACAAACGATTGTTGCTGTTATCGGCATCAACCTGCGTTTTTATTTCGTTTTTGAAATTCACGTTTAACGAATCAATCGTATAGTTTAACTGCGAAATATTCATCATAGTTGCCGTGTTTGATATTTCCTGCATTTCATCATCAGATTTATCAAATTCAGACACATCGATACTCATGATGTAATGTTCAAATTCCGATTTTATAAAGGGTTTCGTATCAGAACTGCGGCGCGATGTAACATCTTCATAATAATTTCCATCGAATAAATGCAGCTTTAAAATCGGACTGTTTTCGTTGGTCTCAATCTTACCTGTTTTTGCCTTAATCACGGTTTTGTTCAAACTGCTTTGCTGATTGATAACGTGTATGGTTACGTTGCGAAGTTTCTCGTCTTTCTCTCCGTATTTTTCATCAACCTTAATATTCATCGCACCTAAATCGTTAAACTGCCCCGCAGCAATTGCCATTGCCGGTTTGGTGTGAATGATGTCACGGCGCATGTTTACAAACTTAAATTCTGATTTTGGTGCTACATTGTTCACAAACCAAAACGAAACACCCGATAAAATCAATATGAAAACAATTAACGAACGCATGGCTCTTTGCAATGAAATTCCAGACGATTTCATAGCTGCGAATTCGTAATTTTCAGAGAAATCGCCAAAGGTCATGATCGATGCCAGTAGTACCGACAAAGGCAGCACCATTGGAATCATTTTTGGCGAATAGAAAAATAAAAATTTAATTATTGTAATAAAATCAAGGTCTTTACCAGCTAATTCGCCAATAAAGACCCAAACTCCTTGTAATACAAAAATGAAAAACAAGATTGCAAATACCGAAAAAAACGTTTTTACAAAACTTATTAATATATATCGATCAAGTATTTTCACGCGTTACTTTAATCTAAATTGTTGATGTAATAATTTGGATATTTAGATTTTGTAAAGGTAAAAAGGTTTTTTGACAAAGTTTGATTTGTTTTAAAAGATTTTATGGTAATAATTGATTTACTACCGCCTTTGTAAACATCGGTTCTATTGTAAATATTTTTGGTTTTTGTATCGATACCCAAATAAACCTCTTTAACATCTTTACTGCTGGTAGGCGTAAGTTTGATAAATTGAATTGATTTACCGTTTATGGTTTGTTTTTTATCCCAAGCATACGTGTAACCTTTTTTGTAGAACGATAGCAAATTTGCGATACTAACTGCTTGTGAATCGGCAGATTTTGCGCTGGCAACCGTTACTTCTTCATCGTTCGGGTTGATGATGTACATTTTAGATCCGTCGAAAATCTGGGTAATTCCCATAAAATCTACCACGTATTTTTCGCCTTGAATGGTTGCTTTTCCTTTGGTATCTTGTTTTCCGTTGTTAAAACTGAAATCGATTACCATGTTGTTGTAGGTTTTTGTTTTTGCAGAAACTTCGTCTAACATTTTTTTTGCAGCAGCGGCATTCTGTGCGTAGCTTGATATACTTATAAAAACAATTGAGATTATTGCAGCTAATTTTTTCATTACATTCTGTTTTTTTCGTTGTTTAAAAATTCGTCTAAAGAAACTAAATCGGTAATGTTTACAGATCGTGCCTTGCTTCCTTCAAAAGGACCAACAATTCCGGCTGCTTCCAACTGATCTATTAATCTGCCGGCACGGTTGTAACCTAATTTTAGTTTTCTTTGTAACAACGATGCCGATCCTTGCTGGGCTGTAACAATAATTTCTGCAGCTTCACGGAACATTACATCGCGGTCTGCAATGTCAATATCAAGACTTGTGCCACTTTCTTCACCCACATATTCTGGTAACAAATACGCATCACCATAACCTTTTTGAGAGCCGATAAACTCTGTGATTTTTTCAACTTCGGGCGTATCAACAAATCCACATTGTACACGCACTGTATCGTTTCCTTGAGTAAAAAGCATATCTCCACGACCAATCAATTGATCTGCTCCCGGACCATCTAAAATAGTTCTTGAATCGATTTTTGAACTCACTCGGAAAGCAATTCTTGCAGGGAAATTGGCTTTAATGATACCTGTAATTACGTTTACCGACGGACGTTGCGTTGCAATAATTAAGTGGATACCAATTGCACGCGCCAATTGAGCCAAACGGGCAATAGGTGTTTCAACTTCTTTGCCTGCCGTCATAATTAAATCGGCAAACTCATCAACCACCAAAATAATATATGGTAAAAATCGGTGACCTTGTTCTGGGTTTAATTTTCGTTGCTTGAATTTTTCATTGTATTCTTTAATGTTTCGAACCATAGCATCTTTTAGCAAAGAATAACGGTTGTCCATTTCAATACATAATGAATTTAAAGTGTTGATAACCTTTGTATTGTCGGTTATAATTGCGTCTTCGGTATCAGGTAATTTCGCTAAAAAGTGACGTTCAATTTTATTGAATAACGTTAACTCGACCTTTTTAGGATCTACCAAAACAAATTTTACTTCGGCTGGATGTTTCTTATAAAGCAACGATGTTAAAACAGCATTTAAACCAACCGATTTTCCTTGTCCGGTAGCACCTGCCATTAATAAATGAGGCATTTTTGCCAAATCGAAAACAAACGTTTCGTTAGAAATAGTTTTACCGATTGCAATTGGAAGTTCCATTTCGGCATTTTGAAATTTCGGAGATAAAATCAGCGATTTCATTGAAACGGTCGATGGTTTGGTATTCGGAACTTCAATACCTATGGTTCCTTTTCCAGGAATTGGTGCAATGATACGAATTCCCAAGGCAGATAAAGACAATGCGATATCGTCTTCTAAACTCTTGATTTTTGAAATACGGATTCCGGCGTCGGGTACAATTTCATAAAGCGTTACCGTTGGACCAACAGTTGCTTTAATCTGTGCAATTCCGATTTTATAATTGTTCAGCGTTTCTAAAATACGGTTTTTATTTTCTTCTAATTCCGCCTGATTAATTGTAATTCCACCGGTTGTGTGTTCAAACAGTAATTCGCTTGTTGGAAACTGGTATTTTGATAATTCTAATGTTGGATCAAACAAACCAAAATTTTCTACTATTTTTTTTGATAAATCATCATCGGCAAGCGGTTCTTCTTCTTCAATGGTTTCAATGATAAATTCTTCGTGATGATCTGCGTTGGCTGAAATATCTGTAATAGAAAAATCGTGGACAGGTTCTGGTTTTCTCTCTGTTTTCTTTAGATCGAACGAAACTTCATTATCAATTTTTGCAACAGGAATTTCTTCTTTAACAGGAGTAGGAGGAACGATGATTTTAGCATCTTCTCTTACAGGTTGATTGATATTTATTGGCTGAAGCGGCTGTGTATTAATGATTTCCTCAGCTTTTTCGATATTATCTTTAATTTTTGCATGCGTGTTAGAAACCACGTTTGTGAAAGCTTTCGGAGTCATTTTTATTCTGAAAATCAGATAGAAAATAATCAGGAAAAGAACCACAAGCATGGCACCGATCTGTCCGATATAATCTTGCAGGTAATCATTCATTTCAAAACCAACTGTTCCACCTAAAAACGGATATTTCGATCCAAAATGCCCCAACGCAATTGATAAGACGATGATGGCGAATAAATCCCAAAAAATCATGCGACGCAATTTGGCTGCATTAAAACGGATTCCAAACCATAAAGCAACTTCGCCAAATATTTTTATAAATAGGAACGATGCAATACCAAATCCTTCGAAAATGAATTTATGCGCCAACCAAGCACCTAATTTTCCTACCCAGTTTTCGGGTTCTATTTCGCGGTTGTTTAATTCGGCAACTACACTTTGATCGTAATTACCCGAAGTAAAGTACGAAATGAAACTGCACAGTAAAATTACAGAAAACATTAAAAATAAAGTTCCAAAAATAAAGCTTATGCGCGCTCCGTTTGTAGCGGTTTGCTTTGGTTTAGGCGGCATTTGCTTATTGTTAGCCTGTTTTGTATTTTGTTTTTTAGCAGTCATTTTCTAAATTAATTTTGGTAAATAAATAATCGCGCCTATAACAACTGCCGTTAATGCGGCAAATGTTACAGCACCCGCTGCAATATCTTTAATAAAACCTATTTTTTTGTCGAAATTTGGTTGAATGTAATCACAAATTGCTTCAATAGCGGTGTTTAAGCTTTCGGCAGTTAAAACCAACCCAATTGCCAGTATTTGAAACATCCATTCTACAGCGCTGATTTTTAAATAAAAACCAAGAATACACATTAGCACACTAATGGTTAACTGAACCATAATGCTGTGTTCGGTGGTTATTAATAAGTAAAATCCTTTAACGGCGTAGGTTACACTCTTAATTCTGCCCGAAATAAAGGATGTTTGTTGGTGTTTCATTCAAAAGCAATTTCGGCAAAATTACTGAATTATTTATCATTGTAGAAATAAAAAAACCACGAGTTTGGCTGACATACTTGTTTAGTATTTACTATTAAAGCTCAATTACATAAAAATTAAACTGAATTAAAGTTTTTAGCTATTTTAGTAAATAAATGTTAATTTTATTCATTATGAAAAATATTAGAGCTATTGATTTTAAATGCAATATGCTCTTTATGTTAAATATGCTTAATTTAAAAAGGGAGTTATTATGAGAATCATTAAAAAGCTTATGTTATTATTTTTTATAAATATAGTGTTTTGTGCTTATTCTCAAAATGCAGCATTAGATCCTACTTTTGGAAATTTGGGTTATTCCATACACCCCAACACATCAGAAATTAATTGTTTTGCCTTTGATCAAAATGGAGGTATTATTAGTGTAGGAACTACTGGTCAAGGAGCTGGAGTTTGGCATTTAACTTTAACCAAAACTAACGTGAACGGCATTCTTGACACATCTTTTGGAATAAACGGAAAAGTAACAACCATTATTGAACAATCTGCCTACCCACATGATATAACAATTCAACCCGATGGAAAAATAATAGTTGTAGGATCACTTCATTTAGTTTCTGTGGGTAGTGCAGGTTTTGTTGTAAGGTATCATAGTAACGGAACTTTAGACCAAACATTTGGAACTAATGGAACTTTTATGCTTACTTCGGTAAATCAATTTTACTCTACGCTATTACTTTCAAATGGTTCTATTATGTTAGGTGGCAACACTAACAACATAAACGCAAGAGCTATCCTTATTAAATTAGACACCAATGGTATTTTGGACAATACATTTGGAACAAACGGTATACTACCTTTAGATGCTACTGGATTTCAGTTTAAATTAGGTAAAATGGTACTTTTAAGTGATAATAAAATTCTTTGTGTTGGTGATGAGAATACTGATAGTACCAATCAAAAAATAGCTTATTGTAAAATTGATACACAAGGAAATTTGGACAATTTATTTGGTCAAAACGGTAAAGTAGTAACCGATATCTACAACAATTTTCCAGATACTAATGAAAGCTTGCTGCAAGCAAAAGAATTACCTGATAACACAATTATTTTAGAAGGAGGAATTTCAGGGCAGTTCTATAATTACAATATTTTACTTAAAATAAATGCTAATGGTTCTTTTGATACTACTTTTGGAACCAATGGTGTTGTAAGTCATTCTTATCCACGAATAGGTTTTGAAATTCAACCAAATGGAAAAATTATAATAGGAGGAACTAAAATAATAAATTCAAATAGTGCAGGATATAGTATTGCACGATTTAGCAGTAACGGAATTTTAGATCTTTCTTTTAATAATGGAAAAGGGTTTGTTGATATAGATCCCAGTTTAGATAACGATGGGCTTCAATATATTAAATTACAAGTAGCAGATACACTTATTATCGGAGGGTCCTCAAAGTTGAATTCAGTTAGCAATTTTACTTTAATTCGTATTCTTTTAGATACACCTTTATCTGTCAATGAACCTTTAGAACAATTTATAAAGATTTACCCAAATCCGTTTGAAGATCATTTTTTTATAGAAGATTCCGAAGGAATAATAAAAAGTATCAAAATATTCGACAATATAGGCAGGCTTATCAAAACGGTTTCAAATTTTAATCATGTGAAAGAAATTTACACTGATTTTACAATTGGAATTTATAACATTACAGTAGAAACAAAAGATGGTAGAATAATGAACAAGAAAATGATAAAGAAATAAAAAGATTAATTGTGTGAGAACCTTCACTTACTCTTAAATGTTAAAATTTAATTTTAACCACTTAACAATAAAGTAACTAAAAAATAACTTAAAAAAAGGTTAAGAATAATTAGGAAAGGATAAAAAATGGGTGGTATATTTGCACCGTTGAAAAAGAGAAACGTTCTTAAAAACAAGTGAAAATTTTACAAAAAAACTTTTGCGAGTTTAAAAAAGATTACTACTTTTGCAACCGCTTTGAGAGATAAGCGAAGAAAAGAAGACAAGTTCATAGACATATTGGATTAACAGAAAAATAAAGAGTAAGGGCTCTTAAGAAATTAAGAGGTCTTAAACGCAACATCAAAAATAATTAAAACATACGATGAAGAGTTTGATCCTGGCTCAGGATGAACGCTAGCGGCAGGCCTAACACATGCAAGTCGAGGGGTAGACATCTTCGGATGTTGAGACCGGCGCACGGGTGCGTAACGCGTATGCAATCTACCTTATACTAAGGGATAGCCCAGAGAAATTTGGATTAATACCTTATAGGATATCAGAATGGCATCATTTAGATATTAAAGATTTATTGGTATAAGATGAGCATGCGTCCCATTAGTTAGTTGGTAAGGTAACGGCTTACCAAGACGATGATGGGTAGGGGTCCTGAGAG
>Ga0213826_1000225_pt1 | contig 45663 bp, 38 predicted proteins | sample MC6MC0899MG_FD_180668 | JGI IMG/M metagenome (GOLD analysis project Ga0213826, IMG submission 180668) | Enriched soil aggregate microbial communities from Iowa State University, Ames, United States - MC6-MC0899-MG | ecosystem: Environmental > Terrestrial > Soil > Unclassified | place: USA: Iowa...
CTGCGGGCGGTGCCGACAGCATCGCGATCGGGCCGCTGGCCAGCGCCGCCGGAAGCGGCAGTGCGGCCATCGGTGACGGCGCCAGCGCCAGTGCGGACAACAGCGTTGCGCTCGGCGCCGGCTCGGTTGCCAGCGTGGGGGCACAGACGGGGTACACCGGTGCCTACGGCCAGACCGGGGCGAGCAGTTCGGTGGGCGAAGTGGCCGTCGGCAGTACCGGGGCCGAGCGCAAGGTCACCCATGTGGCCGATGGTTCCGAGCGCTACGACGCGGTCAATGTGGGCCAGCTGCAGAACGGCGTGAACTACGCGATCAACGAGTCCAAGGCCTACACGGATACGCAGATCAACAACATCAACAACGGTACCTCCGGCATGTTCCAGGTCAACAACACGCAGAACCTGGCTGCGCCCTCGGCCTCCGGCGACAACGCCGTGGCCGGTGGTGCCGGCGCCGCCGCCGCGGGCAACAACGCCACGGCGCTGGGCAACGGAGCCAGCGCACAGGGCAGCAACAGCGTCGCGCTGGGCGCCGGTTCGGTGGCCAATCGGGCCAACACGGTCTCGGTAGGCAGCAGTGGTGCGGAGCGGCAGATCGCCAACGTGGCTGATGGCAGCGACGCCACCGACGCGGTCAACGTCCGCCAGCTGCAGGCCTCCCAGCAGGGCACGATCCGTTACGACACCAACGTCAACGGCACCACCAACCTCAACAGCGTGACCCTGGGCAGCACGGCTACCGGGCCGACCACGGTGCGCAACGTCGCCCCGGGTACCGCCGGGACCGATGCCGTCAACGTGGACCAGCTGCGCAGCGGCATGGCCCAGACCCTGGACTGGTCCAAGGCCTACACCGACGAGCGCATGGACTCGTTCGACCGCAACCTGCAGAAGACCGACAACCGCGCCTCGGCCGGTGTCGCCTCGGCGATGGCGGTGGCCGCCCTGCCGCAGCCCTATGAGGCCGGCCGCAGCATGGCCTCGCTCGCCGCCGGCAGCTTCAACGGTGAATCCGGCGTGGCGGTGGGTATCTCGGGGGTCTCCGAAGGCGGGCGCTGGATCTACAAGTTCAGCGGTTCGACCAACAGCCGCGGCGATGGTGGTGTCGCGGTAGGTGCCGGCATCCAGTGGTGACCGCCTCCGGTGCCGGCGCGCTGCCGGCACCGGACCTGCGGTCCGCATTCAACGCATACAGGGGGAACACCATGTCCATGCAGTCCACATCCACCACCCAGGTGCCGCTGTTGCGGTCACTGGGCCTGAGCCTGGCGGCCCTGCTGCTGGGCGCCTGCGCCAGCCACGGCGAACAACGCACCACACCGTCCACTGCGACCGCCGACACCGCCGACACCGCCGACACCGATGCGGCGAACTTCCCGGATCCCCGCAAAGCCACGTTGAAGGAGGGCCTGTTCGTGGATGTCGACACTCTGCGCCTGTTCGCCCGTGGCATGAGCAAGCGCCAACTGTACGCCCTGCTGGGCACCCCGCATTTCGGCGAGGGCATGTGGGGCGTGCGCGAATGGAACTACCTGTTCAACTTCCGCAGCAGCCCGGGCGGGGACTATTTCACCTGCCAGTTCAAGGTCGACTTCGATGGAAAGGGGATCGCCCAGGCGGCGCACTGGAAGCCGCAGGCCTGTGCGGCCGTGCTTGATCCGCCGCGCCCCCCGACGCCCCCCGCACCCGCGCCGATGCCGAGCGAGCCGCTGCGGCTGGCAGCCGACGCGATGTTTGCCTTCGACAGCGCCGTGCTCACCCCCGAGGGGCGCCGGAACGTGGACGCCCTGCTGCAGCAGGTCCGGGATGCCAGCCGGGTGCAGACCATCCAGGTGATCGGCTATACGGACCGGATCGGCAGCGACCGCTACAACCTGGTGCTGTCGCAGCGGCGCGCTGAAGCCGTGCGCGATGCGCTGGTGGCCGGCGGAGTGCCGACGGCGGCCATCATCGCCGAAGGGCGCGGCAAGGCCGATCCGCTGGTGCAGTGCGAGCAGGCGCAGCGCAAGGCCCTGATCGTCTGTCTGGCACCGAACCGGCGCGTCGAACTGTCGGGCAAGGCACTGCCGCGCTGAAGCCGCACGGGGCCGCCTGCTCACCTCTCTGCCCATACCCCGTCGGCGCACCCGTGCGCCGGCGAGGGACCGTCTTGACCTGGCGCGTCGTCCGCACAGCGTGATGTCTCCCCCGTCATCGTTCTGAAGACGGCGCGCCAGGTCATCTCTTCCTCCCACCCGGGGCGGCCGCAGGCGATCTGCGGCCGCCTTTTCCGGTTACGGCATCAGGACCTTATCGATCACATGGATCACGCCGTTGCTCTGTTTCACATCGGCAATGGTCACCTGCGCGACCTGGCCCTTGCTGTCCGTCAGGGTGATGCCCTTGCCGGCGACACGGGCGGTCAGCGCTTCACCTTCCACCGTCGTCAGGCTCGCCTTGCCACCGCCCTGCTTGATCTTGGCCATCAGATCGGTGCTGGTGACCGCGCCGGGGACGACGTGGTAGGTCAGGATCCTGGTCAGGTCGGCCTTCTTTTCCGGCTTCAGCAGTCCCTCCACGGTGCCCTTGGGCAGCGCGGAGAAGGCCGCATTGGTCGGCGCGAACACGGTGAACGGGCCGGGGCCCTTCAGCGTATCGACCAGGCCGGCCGCTTTGACCGCCGCGACCAGCGTGGTGTGATCCTTGGAATTGACGGCGTTGTCGATGATGTCCTTGTTGGCATACATCGCCGCGCCGCCCACCTTCGGATTGCTGTGCTGCGCGCCCATCATGGGGGCAGGGGCCTGCGCGAAGACGAGCGGGGAAGCGGCGGCGGCGAGACAGCCGATCAGTACAAGGCCTGCGAACTGGATCTTCATGACCAAACTCCCAAATGGATGCGCCGGTATGACGCACCCTTAGCTACGGCGGGAGTGGCGGGGTGGATGCACGCGGAGCACACTATTTTTCAACTGTCAGGCGCAGGTGAGGATGGTGTCTGCACGGTGCGATGGCGGCTGACGGGCTCGTCGGCCAACAGGACGTGCTCGCCACTGCGGATCTGATGACGGTAGTTCACGCCATCGGAAACAATCTGGACCTGTGCCATGCGCTGCGCCTTGGGGGAGATCGGCGCAGGATGGCACGGGTCGGCGGGTCACGCACGGCCGTGCGCTAGAGGACCCCGGGAATCGGGATGGCCAGCGCTGCTTTCTCCGCCTCGCAGTTGCTGGGCTGCACACTGTTGCTGCGCAGCGACTGGATCTCCGCCCGCGCCAGCGCCATGTCGCGGTTGAAATCAGCATTGGCATGCAGGGCCGCCACCGCGCCGGCAGCGACCGCACGCCCTTCGAGCACGTCGCTCTGCCAGTGCGCGTTGCAGATCAGGCGGTTTTCACCGAACGCGCGGCCACGTGCGAGCAAGGCGTCGGCGCGGTCCGGGCTCAGCTCGGTCAGCAGCAGGGCCCAGCTCCAGCTGATGGCGGTGTGCCCGGATGGATAGGAGCCGTCGGTCCGCAGGGAGGCCTCATCGGCGGGCGCACAGGTGCCTTCCTTGTAGAACACGAAGGGGCGCGTGCGCTTGTAATGATCCTTGGCAGCGTAGGTGGCCAGCCCGGCATCGACCAGCGTGCGCTGCAGCAGCAGGTACAGCGCCGGCGATGTCTGCTGGCTGATCGGCACCCCGAGCGCGCAGGAGAACGTGTTGGCCACCTGCGGGAAGTGCAGGTCCGAATCCGTGGTCGCCAGCGCGTACCGGGGCGTGCCTCGCAGCTGCTGCGCCGCCCGATGGATGGCCTGATCGTTGGCGAATGCCGCCGAGCCCTTGGCCGGGGGCGCCGGCAGCAGGGCCAGACTGTCCGGCAGTGCGCGCCCGAGGTAGCCGGCCGGAATGCCGGGGCGCAGCTCCGGCACCGGGGCGGGGGCAGGCACGGCGGCGGGTGCAGCGGTCGGCGGTGCCGCGGTCGACCGGGGCGGAGACGACGTGCACGCCGTCAATGCGCAGGTCAGCGCGAGCAGGGCCGCGCCATGGCGGCAGCGGGAGGGCAGGGCATTCCAGTGCATGGGGCGCTCCACGGGCAAGTGTCGGTTCACTGTGTCCGGCCGATGCGGCACGTACAACCGCCTTTCTACGCGTCCGGCCTCAGTATCTTTACGGGTGCGCGACCACGCGCACCGGCGGCAGCCCGGTCGCCGCATCACCCAACGGAAAGCGCACTTCGACACGGGTGCCGCCCAGCGGGCTGGAACCGATCTGCAGGCTGCCACCCAGCAGCCGTGCGCGCTCTTCCATGCTGATCATGCCCAGCCCCGGCGCCGCCGGCGTGCTGCCCGCTACCGGCATGCCGATGCCATCGTCGTCGACCCGCAGCAGCAGTTGCTCGCCGCGCACCGTCACCAGCACATGGGCGGTACTGGCATGCGCGTGTTTGTCCACGTTGTTCACCGCTTCCTGCACGATCCGGAACAGACTCAGCTCGCGGTCGTCACCGAGCCGGGGCGGGTTTTCGATCCGGCATCGCACGCGCAGCGCGCCACGTGCATTGCGCTTGATGCAGAACGCATCGAGGGCACTGGCCAGGCCGGTGAAACGCAGGATGCTCGGATGCAGTTCGTGGGAGATCGACCGGATGTCATTGGACACCGTCAACAGCTGGTCCTGGAGCTCGACCACGCTGTGGCGTTCGGCGTCGGGAATCTGGTTGCGCAGCGTACTCAGGCAGATCGAGATTGCCGCCAGCGACTGGTTGACGTCGTCATGCAGGTCGCGCGCGATGCGTGTGCGCTCTTCTTCCTGCACCACCAGCATCCGCCCGGTCACCTCCCCCAGCCGACGATAGGCCTGCTGCAGCTTCAGGTGATTGGACAGCTTCTGTTCGGACAGCGCGCCAAGGAACAGCAGGGCGCAGCTGGTGCCCAAGGTCCACACCTGGGCGGTGATCAGGTTGCGCTCGGGTGTCCAGAAGGCAAACGGTCCTATACCGGCCATGCTCAACTGCATCGCCAGCACCGCCACGACCAGCATGCACACCGCCGCGCCGCTGACCCCGAACACGATCAACGCCCAGATCAGCAGCGGAATGGGGGCCAGCACCAGCAGCGGGGTCATGACCCCTTCGGGCCAGTCCATGCCCCAGATCACGCCGAGCACGCCCAACAGCAGCACGGCGACGGCGACGGTACGCCAACGCCAGCCGGCCCGACGTTCCGGTGTCTGCAGCACCCGCGCGATGTTGACCACCGCCGGCACGATCAGCAGGTAGCTCACGCTGCTGCAGAGCAGCCGTGTGAGCAGCACGCCCGGTGCCGCCAGCCCGCGGGGTGCATCGGGAACGACGAGCATCTGCCACCACGCCACGCATACGGGAAGCGCGATGCCCCCGAGCACGACGAACAACGCGATATCGCGATATCCCTCCAGCGGCGAACCCGTGCCGCGCCAGCGCAGCAGCAGCCAGGCCGCGGCGGCCACGAGGACGAGTTCACCGGCACTGGCCACCAGCCCACTCAGTCCGACGAATGGCACCAGCACGGACGCCAGCACGGTACCGGCCGCGGCCGCCAGCAGGCAGGTGCGCCACTGCGGGCGCGGGGTGAACAGCAACCAGCCCATCAAGAGCGGTCCTGGAATCCACAGCACGTGCAGGCGAAACCCGGGCATCTGCGCCAGCGTTGGCAACAACTGGCCGAGCAGGCAGCCGACCAGCAGCGGCAGGACGTGCGTGAATGCGATGCGAAGCGCGGGTGATGGGTGTGTGGAGGTGGTGGGGCTGACCGAATCGTCCGATGCTGCTGCACGGGTGCTGTCGACATGAGCGATGTGCGTAACACACGCGTTGACGCGCACGTGGACCTCGGTGGGTGCGTGAGGAAGCTTCGGATCGAGGCCCATCCCCGAGGCGCGCAACGCCTCCCCCGGACAGGTCTTAATGTGATGCGTTTCACGCTTGCGGGACAGCGTGTCACCGCTTGTAGCGATGTCGTTTCCGCCCCACAATCGCGCCGATGTAAACAGCTTGTGCTCCGTCGCGCTATCCGATTTCCGACCTGTTCGAGGAACTGGCATGGACGAACCGATGGCCCCGTACAGCCGCTTCGTCGTCGATGGCTTCGACGCCGATGCGTTGCTGGGGGTAGTGCGCGACACCCGCTTCGAACAGCGTCTGCTCGCCGCCGGACACTTTCGCGCGTGCCTGCAGCGGCTGGTCTTTCCGGAGTTCAGCCTGGACAGTGGTGCCTATACGCTGCCGATTTTCGCCAGCGGCAGTTTCGGCGAAGGATTGATCGCACTGGCAATGGCCGTGTCCTGCCAGCAGCCGATGTGGGCCAACGGACGCTGGGTGCCCGCGGGCCAGGTGATGGTGTTCGCCGAGGACAGCGAGCTTAATGTGCGTCCGCAGCCCGGGGGCTGGCAGTGGGCCGTGCTGCTGATTCCACGCGAGGTCCTGCAGCGCGAGGCCGTGGCGCGGGTAGGCCGCGAATTGCGCCTGCCACGCCGTGGCTGGCGCAGCCGACCGGCCACCCCTGCGCACGCGCAGGCACTGCGTTACGGCGTCTTTTCCGCACTGGACACGGCCGCCCGTTGGCAGGGCCTGATCACGCCGGAGCAGCTGGCGGCGCAGTCGGCGGTGCTGCTGGGCGTGTTCGTGGATGCCGTCAGTGCCGCCGATGCCGGGCCGCAACGACGTGCCGATGGCAGCTGGATCGAACGCCACCGCGCTGCCGTGGTGCAGCGGGCCGAGGGCTATCTGAAAGCCCATCTGGACCGGCCCTTCGACAGTGCCGCCTTGTCGCTCGCGCTGGGCGTGGGCGAACGCCAACTCGAACGTCTGTTTCGTGATGCCTACGGACATGGGCCCTGCCATTGGCACCAGCTGGCCCGCTTGAACCGCGCGCGCAGCGCATTGCTGCAGGGGGACACGCACGACAGCGTGACCGACATCGCCCTGCGGCTGGGCTTCGGGCATCTCGGACGCTTCTCGGTGACGTACCGGAATGTCTTCGGGGAATGTCCACGAGACACGCTGAGACGCTGAATGCCGGCCTGAACACGCTGCGGGTCGAGCGCCGTGATGGCGTGCATCGCATCACGATCCCATCACGGCGCGGATCGCATGTTCGGCTGGCTGCAGATGCACCGGGACGACAGAACGGGATGCCATCACGCCCGGCGTAGTGGGCGATGGCGGTCGCACCTGCAGGTCAATCAGGGGAAGATTGAAACCAATGGAGACAATGCAATGGGCGTTTCGTGCGCGCAGTCGATGTCCGTACCGTTCCGCAAGGTGGTCGTCGCCGATGACCACATGCTGGTGGCGCAGGGTATCGAGAGATTGCTGATGGACTGTTTCGAATCGATCGTACTGGTGTCCTCCGGCGAGGAACTGCTGGACTCGCTACGCCGCGAATCGCCGGACGTGGTGGTCTCTGACATCAGCATGCCCGGTATCAGCGGCATCGACGTGATGCGTCAGGCCCGCAGCGAGGGCTGCCTGACGCCCTTCGTGTTCCTCACCATGCACGACGAATCGAGCATGGCGGCCGAGGCCATCCGGGCCGGTGCGCGGGGCTACATCCTCAAAAGCGCGGCCGGCGATGAACTGGTCCGCGCGATCAATGGGGTGATGGACGGCCAGACCTATGTGACCCCGACACTGGCGGCCAACGCGATCGTGGCATCGGGTCGCTGCCAGTATGTACTGACCGACAAGCAGCTGCGCATCCTGGAATACGTGGCGCGCGGCCTGCGCTCCAAGCAGATCGCTTACGAGCTTGGGGTATCGGTGCGGACGATCGAATCGCACAAGTACGCGATCATGCAGGAGCTGGGCGTGCACGGCACGCTGGAGCTGGTGCGCAAGGCCGAGTTGGAAGGTCTGATCCGTCACTAGGCCGCCCGCCTGCGGATGGGCAAGTAGATTTACTTGCCCGCCACCGGTTGTTTTTCCCTTGTTACCGTACTGTGTCTGGCCACACCATCGTGGCAGGCATCGAGCGGGCGAGTGCGATGAATGCTGTCCGTGTGTTGCTGGCCGAAGATGGATGCGCGATGGGGCGGCAGCTGCGTGGCTTGCTGTCCCAGCAGTTCCAGGTGATTGGCCTGGTCCAGGATGGCGCCTCGCTGGTGCAGGCGGCGCAGAGCATGTTGCCGGATGTGGTGGTCACCGATATCGCGATGCCGGAAATGAACGGATTGGAAGCCGCACGTCGGCTGCGCCTGCAACGCCCCGTGCTGGGCGTGGTGTTCATCACGGTGCATGCCGAGCCCCAGATGGTGTCGCAGGCGATGGCCCTGGGTGCGTGCAGTTATGTGCTCAAATCCGACGCAGGCGATGACCTGCTGCCGGCGGTGGCGGCCGCCCTGAAGGGTGAATCGTTCGTGTCGCGCTCGCTGCGCGGCCTGCGCAAGGGCTGATCCCGCTAATGGCGAGGGCCGTCAGACCAGGATGCCGAGCAGCTTGCGGGCCAGCTCATCCACCGACATTGCCAGCAGCACCAGCGGCAGCAGAGGCACGACGGCGTGCAGGGCGATCCAGAGCAGATTCCAGCGGTTCAACGGCAGCACCGACATGCTGGCCAGGCCCTTGTAGACGCCGCTGAAATCAGCGAACGCGGATGCATCACCATGGTCCAGCAGGGAGTCCGTGTCGGCCTCCTGTCGTGACCCTGATCGCCAGCGCTGGTCGAACAGCGCCGCGGCGCGATTGCCCAGCGCATCGAAGCGGTACAGCGCATGGCGCTTGGCCCGCATCATGCTCGGCATCATGACCAGCAGCGGCGCCACCAGCAGGAGCGTGGCACCGATGACATAGCCGGCCAGCAGGTGGCGCAGGTCATAAAGACTCTCGCCCAGATAGTGAACATGATTGACACACGCACCGGCGACCAGGATGCCGCCGGCCAGGGCGAGCACCGCGAAGCGTTCCTGCGCCATGCCCAGGAAGGCCAGGCCGCCAGCGCCATCCGGGTGCTCTGCGTGCAGTGCCAGCCCTACACGCGGCAGCCGCCAGAGCAGGCCGGTCCACAGCACGAAGCGCCATAGCCAGAGCAACGCCACCAGCCGGAACAGCGGCACGGCGACCCATTCGTACCAGCGTCCGGCGGCCGTCAATGCACCGTGCTCCAGGCGCCAGTCGGCGACGCCCGGCAGCAGGCTCACGCTGTCCGTGCCGAACAACAGCGGCAGCCATGCGATCACCACACAGAGCGCTTCAGGCAGCCAGCCATCGCGCCAGCGGCGCACCTTCGCCAGCAGCGCGGTCAATCTGCCCTGTCGCTGCGGTGGCACCAGGCCGGCGCGGGTCAGTTGGCGAAACGCATTGCGCAGCAAGGTGTCCGAGCGCGGTGCGGCAATCACCAGCAGAGGCATCGCCAGCAGTACGCGGGCGAGGGTGGCGTAGTCCCCCAGCAACGGCATGCCCGGGGGGAGCGTCCACAGGGTGCCCGCGCGCGCGGTCAGCACCACCAACGGCGCCAGCGAGATCACCACCAATGCCGCGGCCATCCACAGCGAGAGGCGGGCGGTGCCGCGCAGCATGCCGGCGGCCTGCAGCAGCCGATGCACCAGTCCGCCGCGCATCAGGGAGTAGTGGTGCTGGTCCAAGTGCATGGGGGGCCCGTGGCGAAGAAAGAGAAGGCGCGGCTGCAGCGGGCAGCGGACGCGATATCGCTGAGCATAGCGCTGCCTTTCCACGCGTTGGACGCAGTAAAAATACTGGAGAGGTTGCAGTAACAACTCGATTGTGTGGCTACCGGGCGGCGCCCAAGCTGGAGGCCTGACGCAAGGATCCCGCCCATGCTCCTGGTGATCGATATTCTGACGCGCTTCTGGACCGACATGATCGATCGCGCGGATGGCCCCATGACCTTCCGCTTCTTCCTGCAGCCGACGATGGCGCTGATCGCGGCGTTGATCGATGGCATCAAGGATGCCAAGGCGGGCAAGGCGCCCTATGCCTGGCTGATGGCGCACAGCTCTGCTGGTGACCGGCTGGTCGCCTGGCGCGAAGGGGTCACCGCAACCGCCCGCATTCTTCTGCTGGGGGTCGGCATGGATGTGATCTACCAGTTCCGCATGTTCGGCGCGTTCAAGTATCCGGTCGAAGCCTTCGTCATCGCGGTCGTGCTCGGCTTCCTGCCGTATCTGATCCTGCGCGGACCGATTACCCGCATCGCCAGCTACTTCCTGCACCGCAAATGACCCCCTCACGAGACGACCAGCCGATGAGTGCCCAGGACCCCCGCGAGCAGCTGACCGAGCGTGCGCTCACCATCGAGCAGGCCAAAACGCTGCTGGGGGGTGCCGATGCCACCTCGATGGAGCTCTCCTCGCGGCGCACCGGGATGTCATTCCAGCGCACGCGCATGAGCGCGGACCGCACGCTGATGTCGATCATCCGCACGGCGCTGTCGCTGATCGGCTTCGGTTTCACCATCTATCAGTTCTTCGGCCACATGCTGGAGGTGCCCGGCGTCGGCCTGCGTCCGCATGCGCCACGCAACTTCGGCATCGCGCTGGTCGGCCTCGGCATGGTGCTGCTGACCCTCGGCATCCTCTATCACATCCGCTACATGCAGGGCCTGCGTGCCGAGCGCGAGGAGATGATCCGCGAAGGCCTGATCCACGGGGAGAGTCACTACCCGATCTCGCTGACCCTGATCACCGCCGGCCTGCTGTGGCTGCTTGGCCTGCTGGCGATCGTCAGCATGACCTTCAACGTGGCGCCGTTCGCATGAGTGTCGTGGCCGATAGCATGATCGAGCTGGCTGGCGGGGTCTTCAGCATGGGCTCCAACGATCACTATCCTGAAGAGCGTCCGGCGCACAAGGCGCGGGTAGGGCGGTTCCGGATCGATCGCTACCCGGTGACCAACCGGGAGTTCGCCCGCTTCATCCAGGCCACTGGCCACGTCACCGCAGCCGAGCAGTCAGCCGATCCGCGCGACTATCCCGGCGCGGACCCGGCGCTGCTGCAGCCGGCCTCGGTGGTGTTCGTGCAGCCTCCGCACCCGGTGGACATGGGCAACACACACAACTGGTGGCACTACATTCCCGGGGCAGACTGGCGGCATCCGCGGGGTCCGCTGTCCAGCCTGCAAGGCCTGGAGGATCACCCGGTGGTCCACGTCACCTTCGCCGATGCGCTGGCCTATGCCCGGTGGATGGAGAAGGACCTGCCGACCGAGGCCGAGTGGGAATTCGCAGCGCGTGGCGGCCAGGAGAGGGGTGAGTTCGCCTGGGGCGACACCCTCATTCCCGGCGGCCGCCACCAGGCCAATACCTGGCAGGGCGAATTTCCCTGGCAGAGCCTGGATGAGGACGGCCACCGCTGGACGTCACCGGTCGGCAGCTATCCGCCCAACGGATACGGGCTGTACGACATGATCGGCAACGTCTGGGAATGGACCCGCGACTGGTATCAGCAGCATGACCAACTGCAGGGCAAGCCGTGCTGCGCGATCGACAATCCGCGTGGCGGGCTGCGTGAGCGCAGCCACGACCCGCGCGATCGAAGCGCGGTTCCGCGCCGGGTGATGAAGGGCGGCTCACACCTGTGTGCGCCGAACTACTGCAGGCGCTACCGGCCTGCGGCGCGCATGGCGCAGCCCATCGATACCTCCACCTGCCACCTCGGCTTCCGTTGCGTGGAGCGCGGATGAACCCGAACGCCCCGCAATGCGATGCCTACCGGAGCCCCGACGATGCTTCCTCTCAAGGCGTGGCTGATCGCCATCACCGAACCGGTGGTGGTGATCATCGATGCGATGGCCCTGGTGCTGATCGCGATGGCCACCGTGGTGGTGTTCGTGAGGGCCGTGCGGCTGGCGCTGCGCGGCCACCTGACCAACGTCGAGCGCCGCGACCTGTGGTTGGGCTACGGGCGTTGGCTGGTGGCCGGGCTGACCATGCAGCTCTCGGCGGACATCATCGAATCGTCGATCTACACCAGCTGGGACGCGATCGGTCAGTTGGCCGCGATCGCGGTGATCCGCACGTTCCTGAACTATTTCCTGGAGCGCGACATCGCCGATGTCCGCGAACGTCAGCGTGCCACGCGGCCGGCGCCGGAGCCGGAGTTGCTGTGAGGTGCGTATCCATGAACCTGCACCCGTGCCGGAGGGCCACCGCATGACTATGTCCTTTCTCCGCCTGCCGCGTCGCTGGCCACTGGCCCTCGCGCTGGGCTCGCTGGCTGCACTGTCCGCCGCGCCGGCATGGGCGACCGAGGGCGCGCTCGGGCGCTCGATCACCGGCATGCAGATCACCTCGTACGCCGGTGTGATTCCGCCGGAGCCGGGCATGCAGTGGTCGCTGAGCTACATCCGCTACAACGGCAAGATCAGCGGCGACCGCCCCGCGCCCATCGCCGGGCAGATCTCGCTGGGCCTGGAGGCCGACGTGAACCTGACCGCTGCCACCGGGGTGTACGTATGGCCGACCCAGGCCGGGCGTTGGAATTTCGCCTCGATGCTGACCGTGCCGTACATCGATGCCGAGGTCACCGCCAACCTGGCAGGCCCACTGGGCAACCGTTTCCAGACCAAGGACCATGCCTCCAATCTGTTCGACGTGTACTTCGCCCCGGTGATCGCCGGGTTCCACATCAGCGAGGTGCAGCACCTTTCCTTCGGCGTATACGTATATGCGCCCACCGCCAAGTACGACCCGAACCGGCTGGCCAATCCAGGCATGAACATCTGGACGTTCTCGCCCAGCGTGGGCTACACGCACCTGTTCCAGAAGGGCACGCTGGAATTCAGTGTGCTGGGCGCCACCGACTGGTACACCCGCAACGACGATACCGACTACAAGAACGGCGTGGTCGCACGGGCTGATGCGCTGCTGGTCAAGCGCACCGCCAGTGGCTGGGGGTTCGGGGCGGCCGGTGGCTGGATCCAGCAGTTGCAGGACGACAAGGGCGACACCGCCGACCGCCTGGGGGGCTTCAAAGGCCGCTCGTTTGGTATCGGCCCGGTGCTGACCTACGGCAAGAAATGGTCCGGCGGCGAGCATGTGGATGTGTCGTTCCGCTATGTCGGCGAATTCAGCGTCAAGAACCGCTTCGAAGGCGACCCGTGGAGTCTGTCGATCAGCGGCGGCTTCTGATCCCGGTCGCCTGACGGCGGCCACCTGTTTACCGTGCCATGGAGTAACGGTCATGTCCTCTGCCATTCCCCCGGTTGCGTGGTCGGCCTGCCTGATGCTGGCGGCGCTGGCGCCCGTCGCGCACGGCGCCACCCGTGTTGCCACTCCCGTCTCCCCCCCGGCTGCACCGGCCGACGCGCCCGAGCGCGATCCCGAGGCGTTGGCCGCTCTGGACCGCATGGGCGCTGCGCTGCGTGCGCTCAAGCAGTTCTCGCTGACCTCCGATGCCAGCACCGAGATCGTGCTGGAGGACGGCCAGAAGGTGGAGCTGGATGGTGTGGTGACCTACAAGGTGCGCGCCCCGAACCAGCTGTTCCTGGAGCTGCGAAGCGATCGCCAGCTGCGCCAGCTGTTCTACGACGGCAAGGCGTTGTCGCTGTATTCGCCGCGCCTGAAGTACTACGCCCAGGTGGACGGACTGAACAGTACGCTGGGCGAACTGGTGGACGATGCCGCCGCCCGCTATGGCATCGACATGCCGCTGGCCGACATGTTCCTGTGGGGCACCGACAAGGCGCCCAAAACCGCCATCCGTGGCGCGCTGCACATCGGCGGTGGCACGGTGGACGGCGAGGCGATCGAGCAGTACGCGTTCAAGCAGGATGGCGTGGACTGGCAGCTGTGGGTCAGCAAGGCCACCGCATTGCCGAAGAAGCTGGTGATCACCTCACTGGATGATCCGGCGCTGCCGCAGTATCGCGCCCACCTGCGCTGGGACACGCGCAGCGCCGTGCCCGCGACCGCCTTCCAGTTCACGCCGCCGGCCGATGCGGCCCGCATCAAGCTGGTGCCGGTCGCGGTGGTCGTCACCGATGCTGGGCAGGAGAACTGACATGCGTATCGTGATCAACCGCTTTTTCGTGGCCTCCTCCCTGGCGGCGGGCATGCTGCTGGTGGTGTTGCTGGCCGTGTCCGCATCGGCGAGCGCGCAGCGCAGCGGCTTCCATGGCGGTGGCGCGCGCGCAAGTGCGCATACCAGCATCAACCGCCCGGTGCAGCGCCCGCAGGGCGGCAACGTGAACCGCGGGGCCAACATCAACCGCAACATCGACAGCAACCGCACCGTCAATCGCAACGTGAACCGCAACGTCAATGTGGATGTGAACTACCACGACGACCACTGGAACCACTGGGACGATCATCCCTTCGCCACCGCTGCAGCGGTGACGGCGGGCGTGGCCGTGACCTCGGCGGTGATCGGTTCGATCGTCAATTCGGTTCCGCCCAGCTGCGTGACCACGGTGATCAACGGCATGGCCTACCAGCAGTGCGGCAATGTCTGGTATGAGCCGCGCTATGCCGGGACCACCGTGCAATACGTGGTGATCAATCCGCCGCGTTGACTCGGTAGTTTTTCCCGCCTCTCTACCGTAGTTATGCGCATTACGCGTGGCCGGCAGTGCACTACCGTGGGGCTGGAACCACTGGCCACCACGGCCCGCCCCAGGACGGCTGCGACCGCAGCGCGTCTTTCCATCCCGCCTTTGGAGACTCGCGTCATGAAAGCCTTTGCCATCGCCGTCCTGGCGACTTCTCTGGTCGCCTGTGCATCCACTCCGACCGTCAAGACCGACTTCGATCCGTCAGCCAGTTTCGCCTCCTACAAGACCTATACGTGGGCGATGAAACCCCAGGCGAGCTCGCCGCTGGTGCAGCAACGCATCATCGACGGCATCAACGCACGCCTGCAGGCCAAGGGCCTGCGCGAAGCGCCCAACGGCGACATCGCCCTGGCGGCGCATATCGCCACCGGTCAGAAGCAGACCCTGGATACGTTCTACTCCGGGACGGGCATGGGCGGCTGGGGCTGGCGTGGCGGCGGCTGGGGTGGCGGGATGGCCATGGGTAATGCCACCACCACGGTGCACACCTATGACGTCGGCACGCTGGTCGTGGATATGTTCGACGCCAAGACCAAGCAGGCGGTCTGGCGCGGCACCGCCAGCGGCACCGTGCCGACCTCGCCGGACAAGGTCAACGCGGCGGTGGAAGCCGGCCTGGACAAGCTGTTTGCTGCGTTCCCGCCGGGCACGACCGCCGCACGCTGATCACTGCGGCACGGCCTGAGATGCGTTCAACCGCGTGGGCCCGCGCCGGGCTGTTCCCTCCCACCGGCACGGGCCCGCGCACTTGGCTTCCCATCCCCGAGGTGCCCCCGTGTCGATCGGCCATGCCGTACGCCTGCTCTCGCTGTTGGGCGTGCTCACGCCCTGCGCCGCGATCGCCCAGCAGCCCGCAGCTCCATCGCCTGCGCCGGCGCCCGCGGCCGCTCCGGCGCCACGGGCGTCCCTGTTCCGTGACGCCGAAGACGGCCGGTTCGACATGTCGCGCTGGTTGCTGGAGCACCGCGGCTTTCTGCCGGTTCCGATCATCGTCACCGATCCGGCCGTCGGCAACGGCGGTGGCGTGGCGCTGGCGTTCTTCCACCGCCCACCGTCCTCGGGGGCGACGGGCGAGGACGGTGCCCCGAAGATGGTAACGCCGGACATCTACGGCGGTGGGGCCATGCGCACCTCCAACGGCAGCGAAGCGTATGGCGTGGGCGCCTCGCTGCACTTCGACGATGACCGTTGGCGCTACCGCGGCGGCGTGGCCAAAGCGTCGTTCAACCTGGGCTTCTATACGCCCGGCACGGTGCTGCCCGCGCAGAAGATCGACTACAACATGGACGGCCTGATGTCCTTCCAGCAGGGCTTCCGGCGCCTGGGTGACCGCAATCTCTATGTCGGCCTGGCCTGGATCTACATGGATCTGGATATCGGCTTCGATGTCGCCTCCGACCGCGATCGTTTCCAGCCACACGAACTGTCCAAGCGCAGCTCCGGGCTGGGCCTGTCGCTGGAGTACGATTCGCGCGACAACCCGTTCACGCCTTCCAGTGGCTGGCTTGGCATGATCGAAGGCAACGCGTATCTGCCGGGGATCGGCAGCGATGCCAGTTTCCAGAGCTATCGCGGGCATGCCTACGGTTACTGGCCGATGGGCAGGCATTTCGTGCTCGGCGCGCGCGCGGATGCCCGCTGGGCCAACGGTGACATTCCGTTCTATCGACTGCCCTACATCGACCTGCGCGGCATCGGCTCGGCGCGTTACCAGGACACGCGGGCTGCGGTACTGGAGAGCGAGCTGCGCTGGAACATGACCCAGCGCTGGGCGCTGATCGGCTTCGTTGGTGCGGGGCGCACCTGGGGCCGGCACAACAGTTTCAGCGACGGCGCCAGCCAGGTGTCGAAAGGCGCCGGCGTGCGCTATCTGATCGCCCGCCAGCTGGGCATGCATGTCGGCGTGGACTATGCGTGGGGCCCGGAAGACGACACGTTCTACATCCAGGTCGGCAGCGCGTGGCGCTGAAACGCCCCGGGCACCCGGCGTCGCGCGCCTCGGCGCTCGCAGTGGCGTGGCTGTGCGCCAGTGGCGCCCTGTCGCCGCTGCAGGCTGCCGAACCGGTGGTCGCTGCCGCGTCCGCAGGCCAGGCAGACCACTGCGGCGTGCGCGGCCCGGGTGACACCCGGCCACGGATCGGGCTGGCGCTGGGCGGCGGCGGCGCACGCGGTATCGCACACGTGCGCATCCTCAAGCAGCTGGAGGCGCTGCATATTCCGGTGGACTGCATCGCCGGTACCAGTGCTGGCGCGCTGGTAGGTGCCTTGTACGCGTCCGGCTCCACGCCCGAGCAGATCGAGCAGCTGGTGCTGAGCACCGAATGGCTGAGCCTGTTCACCGACACCCTGCCACGCCGTGAGCGCTCGCTGCGGCGCAAGGCCGACGATTACGCACAGCTGGCACCGATCGGCATCGGGCTCGGCGGCGAGGGCAAGGCGGTGGCACTGGCCGGGGGGGTCTCCGAGGGCGAAAAGCTGATCGCCCTGTTCGAGCGCGCCACCGGCGGCGGCCGGGTCAATGGCCGCTTCGATGACCTGCCGATCCCGTTCCGGGCGGTCGCCACCGACATCAATACCGGCATGCCGGTGGTGCTGGCCGAAGGCAGCCTGCCGATGGCGATGCGCGCGAGCATGTCCTTGCCGGGCATCTTCCGGCCGGTGGTGATCGACGGGCACGTGCTGCTTGATGGCGGCCTGTCCAACCAGGTGCCGATCGACGTGGTGCGCGCGATGGGGGCCGACCGGGTCATCGCGGTGGACGTCGGCACGCCCTTGAGCGCGCTGGATCGCGACGCCAGCCTGGTGGATGTGATCAGCCAGCTGAGCGGCTTCCTGACCACCCGCAGCGCGCAGGCACAACTGGACAGTCTGGGCGCGCAGGATCTGCTGATCTCGCCCGATCTGACCGGCAAGGTGGCCACCGGCGATTTCGACAAGGCGCCCGAGGCGTTGCGGATCGGCCAGCTCGCCGCCGACCAGGCCGCGCCGGCGCTGCAGGCGTTCGCGCAGGCGCCGCAGGAGTACACCCGACTGGCCGCCCAGCGTGCCGGTCGCACGCATCCGGTGGCACCGGCCACCATCGACTTTGTCGAGGTCGACAACCACACCGGCTATGCCGATGCGCTGCTGCTGTCCTATCTCCCGGTCCAGGTCGGCGCGCCGCTGGATATCGAGGCGATGCAGGCCGGTGTACTGCGCGCCTACGGCATGGGAACGCTGGCCAGCATCAACTATGAGGTCAAGGAGCGTGACGGACGCACCGGCGTGGTGGTGTCCGCGTATGCCAAGCCCAACGGACCGGTGTACCTGGAAGCCGGGCTCAGCCTGAGCAACGATCTGGAAGGCAACCACGAAAGCAACCTGCGCGCCGGCCTGCTGTTCTCGCCGCTGTCGCCCTACGGTGCCGAAGCGCGTATCGCCCTGCAGATCGGCAGCGAGCCGGGTCTGACCGGCCAGTACTATCATCCGTTCGATCTGCACGATCGTTACGCCTTCCAGGCGGGCGGCGGGTTCCAGACCCGCAGCTTCAATCTCTACGACGATGCCGGCGACAAGATCGCGCGCTATCGCGTGCGTCGTACCGGTGCGACGCTGGCCGTGTTCCGCAATGTGTCCAATGTGCTGGCGCTGTCGGTCGGCGTGCAGCGGTATACCGGCAATGCGGAGGTGGAAGTGGGCGACCCCACCATTCCGCGGCTGAACTTCGACGAGGGCGCGTGGATCGCGCAGGCGACCCTGGACGATATCGACAGCGTGTACTTCCCGCGCGATGGCTATCTCGTCACGGCGGGGACGTATCAGTCCAGCCCGAGCCTCGGCGCAGATGCCCGCTTCGGGCAGATCGATCTGGATGCCGTGGCCGCCAGATCGTTTGGCAAGCATGCGCTGCAGCTGGGGCTGCGCTATCACGTGACCGCGTCGGGCACGGCGCCGGTGCAGAACCTCTACCGCCTCGGTGGGCGCTGGCGGCTGGCCGGGTTCCAGCACAACCAGTTGACTGGCCAGGACTATGCGCTCGGGTTCGCCGGCTATACCTATGAGCTGGGCAAGCTGTTGGGCCGCTCGGCGCAGGTCGGGGGCACGGTGGAGTACGGCAATGCCTGGCAGCGGCGCAGCGACATGTCACTGAGCGACGGCATCTGGAACGGCAGTGTATTCCTCGGCTTCGATTCGTGGGTCGGCCCGTTGATCTTCGGCATGGGATTCCGCGAAGGCGGCGAGAACGTGCTCTTCATCGAGCTGGGGCAATCGCTGTGATGCCGGCCAGCGGCCGGCACTACCGTGGAGTGCTCGCCTGCCTGGGTAGTGCCGGCCGCTGGTCGGCAGCGCGCGCAGGACGAACACGCAATGCACAGGTAGTGCCGGCCGCTGGCCGGCAGCGCGGGCAGGGCGAACACGCAATGCACAGGTAGTGCCGGCCGCTGGCCGGCAGCGCGGGTCACCACACCTGCGAGAGAATTACCCCGAGTGCCCCGCACCAGCACACGATCACGAACCAGGCCAGCACCGCATTGGCACTGATGCCGCGGTGGCGGACGAACAGGCTCAGCACCAGCGCCGCCACCAGGGGCAGCACGAACAGGCTGACGATCCAGACCAGCGGATGGCCATGCATGGGAACTCCTTGGCCTGCCGGCTCAGTTCAATGTCTTGTCGGGGTAGTAGCGGGTGCCTTTGACGGTCAGCTCCGCCGCCAGGCCGCTTTCGGTCATCTGGTACACCCAGACGTTCTCGGAAATCTGCACCGCGCCGGTGAGTCCACCGCCGGCCTTGTCCACCTTCGCTGCCAACGTTGCCTGGCCGCCGATCTCGATGCCGCGGGTGATGAAGTCCTGGTACGCCTCGGGCGTCTTGAAGACCCAGACCAGGTCGAAGGTCTTGGCGCCAAAGCCCAGGCCCGCCTGGATCTCGACCATGCGCATGAAGGTCTCGCGGCCGCTGCGGTTGTCGATGGCCACACCATGCCCGCCGCCGCCGCCGGCAATCAATACCTTGACCCCGAAGCTGCGGAAGACCGCGTAACCCGCCGATTGCTCCACGGCCTGGCGTGCACCGGGCTGCGCGGCATACAACCGCGAGAGCACTGCGGCGGTGGCGGTACGCGCCTGGTTCTGCGCCTCGATCTTTTCGGTGGAGGGCGGTGCGTCACTGCGTGCGGGCGTGGAGGTGCTGCAGCCGAGGGGGGCCACGCCCAGCAGGATCAGGGCGGTGCCGACAAGAAGAGAACGGTTCATGGGAAGCAGCCTCATTCGGGAAAGACCAGGGTCACGATCAACCGGCCGGTCCAGCGACTGGCGTACTGCGGCCGGTCCACGTTGTAGAAGCCGCCGACACCGATGCAGATCGGGGTATGCCCGAGCCTGAGCACTTTGGAGACGGTGGCACCCAGCGGTACCGTCCAGGCATCGCCGCTGGCCGCCTTCCAGTTGTAATTGGTTTCCGAGGTGACACTGAGTGACCAGCCATCGGGCAGGTTGCGGGTCACGAACGGCTGCACGCTGGTGCTGCTGACATCCTCGCGGTCGTCATCGCCGGCAACGGACCAGACATGGTTGGCCAGTGCGCCGACGGTCCACGCCTTGGTCTTGTGGACCAGGATGAAGGCCGGGCCGAGCGAGTACTTGCCCGTGCCCAGACTCTCGTGCGAAGCGGTGTCCAGCAGCGCGGCGAAGCCGTAGCCGAATTCGGTGCCATGCGCTTCCGCCGCGGTCTTGGGGATGTAATACCCCTGCACGAACAGATCGCCGGTGCCGTGTTTGTCCTGCGGAAACTGGTTCCAGCTCAGCGGCAGGATAGGGCGCAGGATGAACTTGCCGCTGTCGCCGACGAACGGAATCACCGGCTGGATCTTCAACTGCTGGTTGTGCGCGTCGCCGCCAGGCCCGACCGAGCCTTGGTAGTTGTACTGGAACGGCACGGAGATCAGCGCCGCACCGGGATCGGCCAGCTTGCGTGCGATGTCGTCGGAGGACGCCGATCCGGCCGGCGCCTGCTGCGCGGCGAGGGGCGCGGCACCCAGCAGGGCGAGCAGCGCCAGCCAGGCCCGATGCCGCCGACACCTCATCGCGGCGCATCCACGACGATGTACTGCACCGTCGTGCCCGCATAGCGCGGCTGATACCAGGCGTTGTCGCACTGCTGGTAGCCGATGCCATTGACGACGACCGTGCTGCAGTCCACCGGCAAGGAGTACACCACCGAGCCGATCACGGCCGACGTGACGGCCACGCCTGCGGTGAACGCGGCGGCGTCCCAGAACGGATGGTCCCAGTACGGCGGCGGGGGCGGCGGAGGGGGTGGCCCGGGCGGATGCGGCCCGGGGCCAGGACCGGGTCCAGGTCCAGGGCCTGGGCCTGGGCCTGGTCCAGGACCTGGAGGATGAGGTCCCGGGCCGGGACCCGGCCCCGGAGCAGGGTGGGGACCGGGACCTGGGCCAGGATGCGGGCCGGGCTCCGGGCGCGGGCCCGGACCGGGATGCGGGGCGGGGCCAGGCCCCGGCGGGTGCGGCGCGAACCCGCCGCCTCCATGAGGCAGACCGCCGCCGCCGAAGCCGCCGGCATGGGCGATCGAGGGATGGGCAAAGCCGCGCAGCCCGGGGCGCGCGTCGGCGTCGGCAGGCAGCAGCGCGGCGCCGAGCATCAGGGTCATCAGGGCCGGGGCCAGCGTGGCGCGCAGGCAAGCGGAACGGTCCATGCTCAGTTCTCCCCGTCAGTGGTCTGTACGGCCAGCGCGACCGGTACGAACACGATCTTCGTCGCGCCCTTGGGATCGAACGCCAACTCCCTGGCGGTCACCGCGCGCCGCGTATCCCAGTTCAACGTGGCCTGGTAGGTCGGCAACGCGGGGTCGCTATGGCTGGTGATCGCCAGCTGGCGGGGCAGGTGGGTCGCGTCGGAAATCCAGACCTGCCAATCCACCCCGGGTTGCCGGAAGGCGTAGTGCTGGGTTGCCTCGCCACCGATGCGGGCGCTGCCGATGCGCAGCGCGGACTGCAGCTGATCGGTCGGAAACGCCGGCGTGCCCCACAGGAACAGATCCGCCAGCGGCAACTCGATGCCATACGTCGTCGCCGATTCGGTCAACAGCGCCTGACTGCTTTTGTTCAGACCATCCAACGTGGCGTAGTACTTCAGCCGCGGCGAGTAGATCGTCAGCGCCTTGCCGTCGTAGAACAGCTGGCGGTGCTGGTCCTCGCTCTGTATCTCCACGAAGAAGTGGTCCGGTCCCAGCACGCGATACGCGACGGTGCCCGGCAGGGCGATCTTCTGCCCATCGTCGAGCACGTACTCGGTGCTGGTAGTGGCATTGAGGGTGAAGTGCGGCAGCGCGCGCAGGGCTGCGCCCATGCGGGTGAGTGCCTGTACGGCCTGGGCATCAACGCTGGCCGCCGCGGGCTGCGCCGCCAGCGGAGGAGGAAGCAGCAGCAGGGGGCCGGCCAGGACCAGCGCCAACAGCAGGCTCGATGAGGTGCGCGGCATGACAGTCTCCAGAGTGTCGTCAGTGGGGCGCGCGACGGGCCGACCCTGCTGACACTCTGCGCACCGCCCACGCGACGGACAACCGGAGTTACACGGTAAGTCGCTAGGTATTTATACGCAGGCACCGGCCAGCGGCCGGCACCTGTGCAGGGGCGTCATGGTGTCCGGGTGGAGGCCGGTCCGCCGGCGGCGATCCAGGCGTCCACGGCCTGGCTGACCACCGTCATCGGCATGGCGCCGTTGCCCAGGATCAGGTCGTGGAACGCACGGATGTCGAAGCGGTCGCCCAGCTCCCGGCGTGCCTGCTCGCGCAGTTCCAGCAGCCGCAGTTGGCCCATCTTGTAGGAGGCGGCCTGACCGGGCTGCACCAGGTAGCGGTAGACCTCGATGCGCACATCCGCCGGGGTCATGCCGGTCTTGTCCTGCATGTAGGCGATGGCCTGCTCGGGGGTCCATCGTTTGCGATGCAGGCCGGTGTCGACCACCAGCCGCACCGACCGGAACATCTCGGCCTGCAGGCGGCCCAGATCACCGGCGGGGTCGTCGCGGTACACGCCGGTCTCGGCCATCAGCTGTTCGGCATACAGTGCCCAGCCTTCGCTGAAGGCGCTGGGATTGAGACTGCGGCGGAGCATCGGCAGCGCGGTCAGGGTCTGGCCGATCGAGATCTGGAAATGATGCCCCGGCGAGCCCTCGTGATAGGTGAGGGTGGGAATGCTCCAGCGCGTATTGGAGGTGATATCGCCCAGGTTGATGAAGAAGGTGCCCGGCCGCGAGCCGTCCATCGCCGGTGGGTAATAGTAGCCGCCGGGCGAAGTGGCCTGCATGTGCGCGGGTACCGGTTGAACCAGCAGCTCCTGCGTCGGCAGATGGCCGAAGTAGGTCGGCAGGATCGGATCAAGATCACGCAGGCGCTGTTCGATGTCGCCGATCAGCTGCCTGCGGCCGGCGTCGCTGTCCTCATACAGGTAGCGCGGGTCCTTGCGTAGCTGTTCGATGCGGGCGGCCACGCTGCCCTCGCGCAGGCCCAGCTGCTTCAGGCGGTCATCCATCGCCGTGTCCAGCCGCGCCACTTCGCGCAGGCCGATCTGGTGGATCGCATCGGCATCCAGGTCGGTGCTGGTATACCAGCGCAGCGCGGCATCGTAGTAGGCCTTGCCCTCGGGCAGCGCCCACACACCGTTGTTGCCGGGATGGGTCGCCAGCGTGGCCTGCACGTTGTCGAGCAGGCGTTGATACCCCGGGTTCACCGCGTCTCGCACCGCAGCGGTGGCCTGCGCGATCAGTTCAGCGCGCCGGGCCGCCGGGATGGACGGGACCTTGTCCAGCTTGCGCTGCAACGACTGCACCCACAGGCTGTCCTGCGGCGCCGGTTTCAGCAGGGCACGGTACTGGTTGGCCGCCCCTTCCAGCGCAACCGCCGGCGGCACCACGCCCTGTTGGGCCTGCATGTCGACGTTGGCGCGGACCTGGTCCAGCTTGGTGCCCATCGCCTGGAGCCGTTCAATGTAGCGGCGGGCGCTGGTGTCGTCGGTCACCGCATGCTGGTTGTCCATGAACTGCGGCAGGTTGACCGGCAGGCTGAACAACTGGTCGATCGCGTAGGTGCTGCCGCCGACCGGCAACCAGGCCGCGGCCCATGGCACGGCCATCAGATCGATCTGGGTCTGGTAGAACCAGCGCGCCAGGCCGTCGCTGAGGCGTTGCTGCGGATCCAGCGGTGCACCTTTCCAGGCACGGATCTGCGCCAGGTTGTCGACAAGAAAGCGGCGGTTGATCTCGCGCCGGGCCAGCGAGACGTCGGTCAGCTGGCCGGACAGATCACCGCCTGCATCGTCGCTGATGCCGAGCATCGTGCGCAGTTCCGGATCGGCGTTGATCGCGGCCATCGTCTGCGCATCGAGCAGGGCATTGAACGAGGGGGTGGCCGATGTGCTCGCGGTGGACGGGGCCTGCGCATGTGCGTCGGCTCGCGGCAGCAGCAGTGCGCCGGCGATGGCCAGTGCGAGCAGGACAGGAACACGGCGGGCAGGCGAGGTCGTAATCACGGGGCGATCTCCGTTGGCGGCAGGCTGCGGGCAGGCTACGCCTGCACGGGTGCGGCTGCACCTGCGGATTGTCATGTCTGCGCAGGTGGGCAGATGCGGGCAGGGTACAGGCACTGCCGGTCGCGCACGGTTGGCTATCTGGATATGCCTGGAAGTAAGGACCTCGGTGCGAGGCCGTTGGCCGCGCCGAATGAAATCAGTGACTTGCCCCGCGCTCGTTACCCACCTGAGCAGCCCGGCGCGAATGCACGAGTCCGCACCGATTGACGCTCTGCAACAAGTTTGCAACATGTCCGGCAGGGTCACCTGGGGACGTGTCTTGCCTGCTTCGAATCTGCCACGGCGATGTCGCCGCTGACGTACCGCCTGCGCTGTTCCATCGTCTTCCTCGGGCTTGATGCCCGATCTCTTCGGAGTTGTCATGAATCCTCGCACCACCGCGCTGCGACGTCGCCGCTTGTCCGTCGCCGTGCTTGCCAGCCTGTTCACCGCCGTTCCGGTGCATGCTCAAACCGCGGCAAGTGCGCCCGCGGTCACCCAGCTCGACCAGCTCACCGTCCTGGGTAACCGCACCCAGGCCCGCACCGTGCTCGAATCGCCGGTGCCGATCGATGTGCTGGGCGCGCAGGACATCCGCAGCAGCGGCTACACCGATATCAGCCAGATCCTGCAGTCGCTGTTGCCCTCGTTCAACTTCCCGCACCCGACCACACCGGACGGCAACACGCATATCCGGTCGGCAACGCTGCGCGGGCTGTCGCCGGATCAGACCCTGGTGCTGGTCAACGGCAAGCGGCGGCATGCCAGTGCATGGGTGAATACCGGCGGGACGGTGGGCAAAGGCGCGGTCTCGACCGATCTCAATGCGATCCCGGTGAGTGCGATCGAGCGGATCGAAGTGCTGCGTGATGGCGCGTCAGCCCAGTACGGTTCCGATGCCATTGCCGGGGTGATCAACATCGTGCTGCGCGAGGATGCCGGCTTCGAAGGGCGGGTCAGCCGCGGCACCACCCGCGATGGCGGCGGTGGCACCACCGCCGTCGCCCTGGACACCGGCGTGGCCTTTGCCGACGGCGGCGGTCTGCACCTCACCTGGGACTATCGTGATCGCAAGGCCGCCAACCGCGCCCTGCCCGATACACGTCAGCAGTACTTCGGGATCGGTCGCAACGGTGCGCCGGTGGCGCCGTCGGGCACCTTCGGCTCCGGCACCGGCCTGGCACCGATCGGGGGCGCGGCAGCGGGTGCCGTGGCCGACCCACGCGAAGCCACCATCGACCGCGATGCCCTGTGGCGCTTCGCCGACTCGGCCGACACCGTGGAAAAGACCGTGTTCGGCAACCTGCGCAAGCCGCTCGCCTGGGCTGAAGGATTGGAGGCGTATGCCTTTGGCGGCTACGGAGTAAGCGAGGGCAGTTCCAACGCCTCCCTACGCCGCGCCAGCCAGGTCGAGAACGTGCGCGCGATCTACCCGGACGGGTTCCTGCCGTGGGTCGATACCCAGAGCACCAACGCCTCGCTCGGCGCAGGCATCAAAGGTTTGCTCGGCGACTGGCACTGGGACCTGAGCAGCGTCTACGGCCGCAACAAGCTGGTCTACCGCACCCGCAACACGCTCAACGCCACGCTGGGTGCGGCCAGCCCCACCGCGTTCTACAACGGTGCGCTGGAGGCCTCGCAGTGGACCACCAATCTGGATGCCAACAACAGCATCGAGCTGGGCTGGCATGCACCGCTGCGGCTGGCGCTCGGGGCAGAGTTCCGCCGCGATACCTACGGCATTTCACCCGGTGAGCTGAACGCATACGTCTGGGGGCCGGCGCGGGTGCTTGATGGCCCCTCGGCCGGTGCCGTGCCGACGATCGGCTCGCAGGGCTTCGCGGGCATCCAGCCGGCGGACGCCGGCAACCATCACCGTCACAACGTCTCGGCCTACGCCGAAGCGGAAACCGATGTGACCGATCGCTTCCTGGTGTCGCTGGCCGGGCGCTGGGAGGACTACAGCGATTTCGGCAGCACCACCAACGGCAAGCTGGCCCTGCGCTACCAGCTCGACGGCGGGGTGGCGGTGCGGGCCTCGGTCAGCACCGGCTTCCATGCGCCGGCCTTGGCCCAGCAGTACTTCAGTTCGACCAGCAGCCGCACGCTCAACAACGCGGTGACCGGGGTGCCCGAGTATGTGCTGGTGCGCACCGCACCGGTGGATACGGTGGAAGCGCGTGCCCTGGGGGCGCGCTCGCTGGAGCCGGAGCAGGCGACCAATGTCACGGCGGGCCTCACCTGGGGCATCGGTGGGCTGAGCGCATCGGTGGATGTGTACCGGATCGACATCGACGACCGGATCTTCCTGTCCAGCAACTTCGTTGATGCGGCCGGGTCGAGCGCGATCCGTGACTACCTGGCCGCGCTGGGCTCGCCGGGCGTGACCAGCGTGCGCTACTTCAGCAACGCCGCCGATACCCGTACCACCGGCGTGGACGCCTCGGCGCGCTACCGCTGGGAGCTGGCGGACTATGGCAGGCTCACCGCGACCGTCGCGTACAACCGCAACAAGACCGAGCTGACCCATGTCGCCTCGACCCCGGCGCAGCTCACCGCGCTCGGCGTGCGCACGCCGTTGTTCGATGTCACCGAGCGCACCCGCGTGGAGAAAGGCCAGCCGCGCGACAATCTGACCGTCGCGCTGGGCTGGGATGTCGGCCGCTGGGGCATCCACCTGGGCACGCACCGCTACGGTGAGATCGAAGGGGTGGCGGCAACCAACCAGAGCGCGGCCAATGTCGCCGCCTTTGCGCAGGGTTCGACCCGGTTCCGTACGCTGCCGACCGAAGCGGGTAGTGCTGGCAATGTCGACGTGATCCAGAAACTGGAGGCGCGCTGGGTCACCGATCTGGACATCGCCTTCCGCGCCACCGACACGGTCACTGTCGTGCTGGGCGCGAACAATCTGTTCAACACCTATCCGACGCGCAACATCGCGACCACCCCGCAGGTCTCCGGCGCGGATACCTTTGGCGTGTTCCCGTACAGCGAGCTGTCGCCGTTCGGTTGGAGTGGCACCTACTACTACGCACGCCTGGAGGCCCGTTTCCAATGACCCGTAAGACGACTGCAGGCCACCTGCCTGCCGACCCGCAGCGCCGCCACTGGCTGCGTGCCGGGCTGACCAGTGCCGCAGCGGTCGCGCTGGCGCCGGCCGCTGGATCCGCTGCGCCGCCCGCGCCGGCCGCCGTGACGTCCGCCGGCCGCACCACGGACCTGCTGCGGCTGGATCTCAATGAGAGCAGCTACGGCCCGTCACCTCGGGTCGGGCCCGCGGTACAGCGTGCGCTGGCGGAGGCGCCGCGGTATGTCAGCGCCGCGCAGCTGCAGGCGTTGCAGGGCCAGATCGCCACGCTGGAAGGGGTCGCGCCCGAACAGGTCATCGTCGGTGAAGTGCTCGAAGCATTGGGCCAGCATCTTGCGCTGAGCCAGGGCGCGGGCGGTTTCATCTACAGCGTGCCCGGGTATGGCGCCCTGGTGGATGCGGCCAGGCCCTTTGGCGGCCGGGCCGTGGAAGTGCCGTTGAACGCGCAGCTGGAAAATGATCTGCCCGCATTGCTGGCGGCGATCGCGCCGGATACCCGCGCGCTGTTCGTGGTCAATCCGCACAACCCGTCCGGCACGCTGAGCCCCGGGGCCGAGTTCGATCGTTTCGTGAGCGCCGCGCAGGCGCGCACGCTGGTGATCGTCGACGAGGCGTACCTCGACTACCGCGAGGATGCCGCCACGTTGAGCGCGGTGCGGCTGCTGCGGCAGGGCCAGAACGTGGTGGTATTCCGCACGCTGGGCAAGATCCATGCGCTGGCCGGGCTGCAGGTCGGGTATGCGCTGGTGCCTGTGGCGCTCGCCGAGGCACTGCGCCAGCGCGGCGTCGGCGGCGCGCACGCGCAGAACCAGTTGTCGCTGGCCGCTGCATCGGCGGCACTCGCCGATCCCGCCCACGTGGCCCAGGTCCGGCGCAGCGTGGCGGCGGAGCGGCAGCACTGGCAGCAGGTCCTGAGCGGGCTGCGCCTGCGCTCGACTGAAGCGGCCGGCAATTTCGTGTTCGTCGATACCGGGCACCCCCATGCAGTCGTCGCCGCCGGGCTGCTGCAACAGGGCGTGCGCATCGCCCGGGTGTTCGCCCCGTATGACACCTGGGTACGGATCACCCTCGGCACGCCGGCGGAGAACCGGCGTGCGCAGCAGGCGTTGCGCAGCGTGCTCGCCCAGCTGGGCAAGGCCCAGGGTGGAGCGGCGGCGTAGACGCTGCCCGTCGCGCCGTCAGCCGCCGATGCGCTCGAAGCCGTCCGCGCTCCAGTCCTCGCTGCCCACGCCGTGATGGATCACGAACAGGCCCTGCGGATCGTAGCGGCGCTTGGCGGCCTGCAGCCGTGGGTAGTTCGGCCCCCAGAACGCCTGCTGCCAGTCCTGCTGGAAGTAGTCGCTCTCCGAGACATAGGCCGGGGCCGAGGGCGCCACCACGCTCAGGGCCTGGTAGGCGCGCGCCACGTTCAAGGCGCCCCGGCGTGCCCGGGGCTCATCCACGGTCCGGCCCAGGCCCGGATACACCGGCCCGCTGGCATTGCCGATGATCGCCAGCGCGAAGGCGTCCAGTACCGCCGGATGGGTGGCCGTGTCGCGGCTCGCGGCCAGCGCGGCCGCCGGTGCACCGAACAGGCCCTTGTTGCAGTGCAGGCCGACATCCATGTGATCGGCGGCGGCACAGATCGCGGCGGCCGCCTGCTCACGCTGCGCATCGTCCAACAATCCCGACGGCAGCCAGGCCGATGCGTAGCCATGCAGGAACCAGCCGACCTGGCCCTGGTCGCCCTTCCACAGCATGTGCCGGGAGGAGGCGCCTTCGCGGGTGTCCTCGGCGATGAGGGCAGGGGCGTGCTGGCGGAAGAAATCCGCGTCCCAGAAGTCTCTGGCCGGCATCGCCAGTGCCTGCAGGGGTTCGGTGATGGTATAGGCCGGTCGTGCGCGGACCCAGTCCAGGAACGGCGTCCAGGTCGCCTCGGCGACGTCCCGCGACATGCCCTGGAACACCATCGAGATCGACAGCCGGCGCGTGTCCTTGAAGGTGAACTGCTCACCCCAGTGCGGGTTGCACAGCGTGTCGCGGTAGAAGCGGAGCATCTCTGCCGCCAGTGCCCGCCAGCTGGCGTCGTCGCTGGCCTGGATCTGGCAGGAGACGCCGCCGAAGGTATCGGGCAGGTCATGGGTCCGCAGCGTCATCCGGGTGACGATCCCGAAACTCGCGGCGCAGCCGCCCTTCAAGGCCCAGAACAGGTCTGGCTCGTTGTCGGCGTTGACGATGCGGATCTGCCCGTCGGCGGTGACGATCTCGGCTTCGAGCAGGCTGGCCGCGGCCGTGCCATGCGCCTTGGAGAAACTGCCGAAGCCGCCGCCGGTGACCAGGCCGGTCACGCCCACCGAGGTGCAGCCGCCGCCCTGGACATAGCGCCCGCCGCGGGTGGTGACCGCATCGTAGGCATCGATCCACATCGCCCCGGCGCCCACGCTGACCGCCGGCTGCGGCGCCGTGCCCGGGCGGGCGTTGTGGGCGACGAAGGCATCGTGCAGCTCGACCTGGTTCATCGCGCGGGTCCAGACCAGCAGCGAATCCGGCGCGCAGGAGGTGCCGTGATAGCTGTGCCCGCCGCCTTTGACCACCAGCCGCAGGCGGTGGGTGCGGGCGAAGTTCACCGCCGCGGCCACATCGGCGCTGTTGGCGGCGGCCACCACCTTCGCGCTGGGCACTGACCGCCATGCGCCGAAGTAACCACTGGTCTGGGTGAGCGCGGGCGCATCGCCGAGGAAGAATGGATTCTGCAACTGTTCCAGCGCGGCGGCCCGGGTGGCGGCGTCAGCGAGGAAGGGGGACTGCGGCACCGACAGCCGACCGCCGACCGCACGCGACAATCGGTCCCACTCGGCGGCAGCGGGCCACCCCGCAGCGCCCGGCCGGACCCTCGAACGCATCGCTGCGAAGGCAGGGCCGGCCTTGAGCAGCATCGGCAGCAGCGGGAGGGTCAGCCCGGCTTTGAGGCAATCGCGTCGTTTCATGAGGGTCGTTCCTGCGGCGGCAGCGTGGTCGATGCCAGCGAGTGTGTTCCCGCAGAGGCCCGCGGGCCTTGGCCTGGGGCCGGATGTGGGTGATGAAGGGACGAGTGGCGGGGGCTCAGGGGCGGGTGGTGCCAGGCGGAGACGCGTCGGTCCCGCGCCGATTGACGGATGCCCGACGCGGCATACCCTAGTCTGGTTCCATTGCGCTCGCGGCCGTCGCTGGGCGAGCGTCCCATGACATCCGGATCCATGCCCACCTCGAACGACCCCGCCCCCGGCGCACTGGCCACCTTCACTCCGGCCACGCGCGATTGGTTCACGGCAGCCTTCGCTGCGCCCACGCCCGTGCAGGACCATGCCTGGGCGGCGATCAGCGCCGGCCAGCACACGCTGGTCATCGCGCCGACCGGCTCGGGCAAGACCCTCGCCGCGTTCCTGCAGGCGATCGACCAGCTGTTCCGCAGCGGTGAGCCTCCCAGCGATGAGCAGCCGGGCGATGCGCAGCCGGAGGCGTCGGCGCCGAAGAAGCGCGGCACCCGTGTGCTGTATCTCTCGCCGATCAAGGCCCTCGGCGCCGATGTCCAGCGCAACCTGCAGATACCCCTGCAGGGCGTCAGCGCCGAACGTGCGCGGCGTGGCGATCCGGCGGTCACCCTGTCCGTCGCGATCCGGACCGGCGACACCACCCCGGCAGAGCGGGCGCGGCTGCTGCGGCGTCCGCCCGACATCCTGATCACCACGCCCGAATCGCTGTTCCTGATGCTCACCTCACAGGCGCGCGAGACGTTGCGCGACGTGCATACCGTGATCATCGATGAGATCCACGCGGTGGCCGGCAGCAAGCGCGGCACCCACCTGGCGTTGAGCCTGGAGCGGCTGGATGCCCTGCTGCAGGTGCCCGCGCAGCGCATCGGGCTCTCGGCCACGGTGCGCCCGGTGGAGGAGGTCGCGCGGTTCCTCGGCGGCGACCGTCCGGTCACCGTGGTCCATCCGCCGTCGCAGCGGGCGCTGGAGGTCCGGATCGTGGTGCCGGTCGAGGATATGGGCGACATCCCGCCGCATCCCGCTGCCGCCGATGCACCCGCGTCCGCGGGCCGGGTCGGCTCGATCTGGCCGCATGTGGAGGCCAGCATCCTGGACCAGGTGCTGGCGCGACGTTCGACGATTGTGTTCGCCAACTCACGGGGCGTGGCCGAAAAGCTGACTGCCCGGTTGAATGAACTGCATGCCGACCGTGTCGCCCGTGGCCAGCTCCCGGCGCGTGCCTCGATGGCGGCGGCTGCCCCCGAGCACTACGGGTCGTTCAACGGCGGCACCGCCGGGCGGGCCGCCGGAGCGGAGGCGCTGATCGCCCGGTCGCACCATGGTTCGGTCTCCAAGGAACAGCGCCGCGAGATCGAACAGGCGCTCAAGACCGGCGAGCTGCGCTGTGTCGTGGCGACCTCCAGCCTGGAGCTGGGCATCGACATGGGGCTGGTCGACCTGGTGATCCAGGTCGCCGCGCCGCCTTCGGTCGCCAGCGCGCTGCAGCGGGTGGGGCGGGCCAGCCATCAGGTCGGGGGCATCTCCACCGGCCTGGTCTACCCGCGCACGCGGCGCGACCTGATCGATGCGTCCGTGGCAGTGGAGCGGATGCTGGCCGGTGAGATCGAAGCGATCGATCCGCCGCGCAACCCGCTGGACGTACTGGCCCAGCAGACAGTGGCCGCCGCGGCGATGGAAACACTGGACGTGGAGGCCTGGTATGCGCGCGTACGCCGCGCTGCGCCGTACCGTTCGCTGCCGCGCAGCGCGTTCGATGCCACCCTGGACATGCTGGCCGGGCGTTATCCCTCCGATGATTTCGCCGGCTTCCGCCCGCGGCTGGTCTGGAACCGCGACACCGGTGCACTGAGCGCGCGGCCGGGCGCGAAACAGCTGGCGGTCACCAGCGGGGGCACCATCCCCGACCGCGGCATGTTCGGTGTGGTGCTTCCGGAAGGCGAAGAGCGTGCCGGGTCGCGCCGGGTCGGTGAGCTCGATGAGGAGATGGTCCACGAATCACGGGTCAATGATGTGATCACCTTGGGCGCCACCTCGTGGCGGATCGAGCAGATCACCCATGACCAGGTCGTGGTGACCCCCGCGCCGGGGCGTTCGGCGCGCTTGCCGTTCTGGCGCGGTGAGGGCGTGGGCCGCCCGGCCGAACTGGGCGAGGCGGTGGGTGCCTTCATCGGTGCGCTGGATGCCGGTGCCGCGGAAGCGGGCCTGCCGGCCGGGCTGCGCGAGCGGCTGCAGGCCTGCGGATTGGCCGACAACGCGATCACCAACATCGCCGGCCTGCTGGCCGAACAGCGTGAGGCCACCGGCGTCCTGCCCACCGATCGCACGCTGGTACTGGAGCGCTGCCGCGATGAGGCCGGCGACTGGCGGCTGATGCTGCATTCGCCGTATGGGCGGCGCGTACACGATCCCTGGGCGCTGGCGGTGGCCGCGCGCATCCGCGAACGCTGGGGCGTGGATCCAGCAGTGGTCGCCAGCGACGACGGCATCATCGCGCGGCTGCCCGACGCACAGGGGCGCCTGCCGGGCGCGGAGCTGTTCCTGTTCGAGCCCGAGCGTCTGCGCAGCGACGTCACGCGCGCCGTGGGCGGCTCGGCCCTGTTCGCTGCGCGCTTCCGCGAATGTGCCGCACGCGCGCTGTTGCTGCCGCGGCGCACGCCGGGTCGTCGCTCGCCGCTGTGGCAGCAGCGCCTGCGCGCCGGTGAACTGCTGGCCATCGCGCAGGGCTATCCCGAGTTCCCGATCCTGATCGAGACCGCGCGTGAGTGCCTGCAGGACGTCTACGATCTCGATGCGCTGGGCGTGCTGATGCATCGGCTCACCGACGGCCGCGTGGCGATCGCCGATGTCACCACCGAGGTACCGTCGCCATTCGCGGCGAACCTGCTGTTCGGCTATGTCGCCGAGTTCATGTACGGCACCGATGTGCCGCTGGCCGAGCGCCGTGCGTCGGTGCTGTCACTGGACAGCGGCCTGTTGGGCGATCTGCTCGGCCAGGTCGATCTGGGCGAACTGCTGGATGCGGCCGTGGTGGAGCAGGTGGGCAACGAGCTGCAGCGCCTGGCGCCCGACCGCCGTGCGCGCGGCAAGGAAGGGGTGGCCGATCTGCTGCGGGAACTGGGCCCGCTCACCGATGAAGCGATGGCGCTGCGGCGGGTCGATGACGAACCTGCCGGGGATCTGCACAATCTCGCCGCTGAGCGGCGTGCGATCCAGGTCCAGCTCGCCGGCCGCCTGCACTGGGCCGCCATCGAAGATGCTGCGCGCCTGCGCGATGCGCTGGGGGTCACCCTCCCGCGCGGAATCCCCGAGCCCTTCCTGCAGGCCTCATCGGACCCGCTGGGCGAGCTGCTGGGCCGATATGCGCGTACCCATGCGCCGTTTACCACGGCCGAGGTGGCGGCCGCGTTTGGATTGGGCGTGGCCGTGGCCGATGCGGCACTCACGCAGCTGGAAACGCAGGGCAAGCTGCTCAAGGGTCGTTTCGGTGTGGCGCGTCGCGATGCCGAGGCCGTCGGCGCGGCCGCCGAGCCGGCGCCGCTGGCCCGTCACGAATGGGTGGGTGAGGCGGTGTTCCGTCGGTTGCGGGTGCGCTCGCTGCAGGCGGCGCGCGAGGCGACCCGGCCGGTCGCGCGCGACGCCTATGCCCTGTTGTTGCTGGAGCGGCATGGGCTGCTGAGCGATGCCGAACAGGCTGCACGTGGCATCGCTCACCGCGGGCCGGGTGCGCTGGAAGGCATCGACGGCGTGCTGCGCGTGGTGGAACTGCTGGCGGGCGTGGCGCTGCCGGCGTCGGTGTGGGAACAGCAGATCCTGCCCGCGCGCGTGGTCGATTACGCGCCGGCGATGCTCGATGCGCTGCTCGCCACGGGTACCGTGGTGTGGGCCGGGCACGGGCGGCTCGGCGAGGAGGACGGCCTGGTCTCGCTGCACCTGCAGGAATTCGCGGCAGAAACGCTGCCCGCGCCTGCAGTGGCAACCGCGCTGTCGCCGCTGCAGGATGCGCTGCTGCAGGTGCTGGCCGACGGTGGCGCGTACTTCGCGCGTCAGCTGGTCACCGCGGTGGGCACGCACGGGGGGCGGGCCGGCAGCCCGCCCATGGAGATCACCGCCGCGCAGCTGCACGACGCCTTGTGGGGCCTGGCATGGTCGGGGTACCTGACCACGGATCTGTGGGCGCCGCTGCGCGGCATGGCCGGGGGCCGCGCGCCGCGGCCGCGGGTCGCGCGCGCCTCGCGGCGCGGTCGACGCGTCCGTGGCGTCCCGATGCACGACATGCCCTTGGCCGACGGCGCGCCGGCCGTGATCGCCAGCTTTGCGGCCCCCGCGCTGGCCGGGCGCTGGTCGCTGTTGCAGCGTGAGGCGATCAGCGACACGGCGCGCGCGGTGGCGCTGGCCGAGGGGCTGCTGGACCGGCACGGCATCGTGACCCGCGGGGCCGCGATGGCCGAAGGGATCGCCGGCGGCTTCCCGGCGCTGCAACAGGTGTATCGCGGCATGGAGGATGCAGGCCGGGTGCTGCGCGGCCGCTTCGTCGAAGGGCTGGGCGGGGCCCAGTTCGCCGATCGCCTGATCGTGGATCGACTGCGTGGCGTCGCCGATGCCCTGCGGCCCGGTGCTGGCGAGGTGGCGATCGGGCTGTCCGCGGTGGACCCGGCCAACCCGTTCGGGACCGTGGTGCCCTGGCCGGTGCACGGCTCGGCGGCCCGGCCGGTGCGCCGCGCCGGTGCCGTGGTGGTGATCGGCGGTGGACGGCTGCTGATGTACCTGGCCCAGGGGGGCCGCCAGCTGCTGACGTTCTTCGATGCGGACGATCCGTCCCTGGCAGGCACGACGGCTGCCGCGGCGCAGGCGCTGGCCAGCGCACTGCGGTGGGGCCGGCGCAGCTCGTTCACCGTGGAGCTGATCGACGCTGCGCCGGCCCGACGCGACGGCCTGATGGACGCGCTGCGGGCCGCCGGTTTCTCCAGTGCGCCAAAAGGCATCAGCTGGGAGGGATGAGCGGGGGAGGCGAAGACTTACTGACGCCGTCTAAGTAGAAACACGCTGGCCGCGACGATGACCGACACGGACTATTGAGCACCACCGTCGTCGGAGAAGTGCATGGCCAGCTCATCCGCAAAGAAGAAGCCCGGTTCATCCGCAAAGAAGCCCAACATCCTTGTCATCTGGGGAGACGACATCGGCATCTCCAACCTGAGCTGCTACTCGCGCGGCTTGATGGGATACCAGACGCCGAACATCGACCGCCTGGCCAACGAGGGCATGCTTTTCACCGATTCCTACGGCGAACAGTCCTGTACGGCAGGGCGTTCGTCCTTCATCACCGGCCAGAGCGTCCTGCGGACCGGCCTGTCGAAGGTCGGCATTCCGGGCGCGCCGGTCGGCATGAACGAGAAGATCGTCACCATCGCCGCCCTGCTGAAGAACGAGGGCTATACCACCGGGCAGTTCGGCAAGAACCACCTCGGCGACCTCAACCACATGCTGCCCACCAACCATGGGTTCGATGAGTTCTACGGCAATCTGTACCACCTCAATGCCGAAGAAGAGCCGGAGATGTACGACTACTTCCCGAAGGACGAGTTCGGGGATTTCATCGAGACCATCAAGCCGCGCGGGGTGATCCACAGTTTCGCCACCGATAAGGATGACAGCACCGACCAGAAGCGCTGGGGCAAGGTAGGCAAGCAGAAGATCGAGGATACCGGCCCGCTGGACCGCAAGCGCATGCTGACCTGCGATGACGACTTCGCCGACCGCGCCAAGGGCTTCATCAAGAAGGCGAACGACGACGACACGCCGTTCTTCGTCTGGGTCAACTTCACCCACATGCACCTGATCACGCATACCAAGAAGGAAAGCCTGGGGCAGGCCGGGCGCTGGCAGTCGCCGTATCACGACACGATGATCGACCACGACAAGAACGTGGGCGCGTTGCTCGATTACCTCGACGAACTGGGCATCGCCGAAGACACCCTGGTGGTGTACTCCACCGACAACGGGCCGCACCGCAATTCGTGGCCGGATGGCGGCATGACGCCGTTCCGCAGTGAGAAGGACACCAACTGGGAAGGCGCGTTCCGGATTCCCCTGGTGGTTCGCTACCCGGGCAAGATCAAGCCGGGCTCGGTGTCCAACGAGATCGTGCAGCACCATGACTGGCTGCCCACCTTCCTGGAACTGGCGGGCAACAAGGGCGTGGTCGAGGACCTCAAGAAGGGGGTCAAGGCGATCGGGCGCACCTACAAGAACCACATCGACGGCGTCAGCCTGTTGCCGTACCTCACCGGCAAGCAGGACAAGTCGCCGCGCAAGCTGTTCGTCTACATCTCCGATGATGGCGACATGCTCGGCATCCGTTACGACAACTGGAAGGTGACCTTCATCGAGCAGCGCTGCAAAGGCACGATGCAGCTGTGGGGCGAACCGTTCACGGTCATGCGCATCCCCAAGATCTACAACCTGCGCACCGATCCGTACGAGTTCGCGGATGTGACCTCCAATACCTATTGGGACTGGTACATCAACCACGTCTTCATCGTGTACGGCGCGATCGCGCTGCTCACGAAATTCAACGAGACGTTCGTGGACTTCCCCAAGATCCAGAAGCCGAACACGTTCACGGCCGACCAGGCGGTGGAGAAGCTGCAGGAAGCGGTGACGGGCAAGTAGCGGCGAGGTCCATCGCAGCGCTGGCATGGCGACGAACCGGGGGGCAGGCTGTCCCCCGGTTTCGTGTGGGCGGCATCTCAGCACCCCCATCACACCAGGGGTGGCAGGATCGGGAGAGATTCGCCCCCTCACCAGGAGACCACCATGGCTTCGACCGTTGTCCTGACCCGATCATGGGTCATCCATCCGTTCCACGCCGCTGTACTGGGCGGGGTGCTGCCGCTGTTCCTCGGCGCACTGCTGGCGGACTACGCCTACTGGAGTTCGTACGAGATCCAGTGGGCCAACTTCGCCTCCTGGCTGCTGATCGGTGCGATGGTGATGACCACGCTGGCCCTGCTGTGCGGGATCGTCGGCCTGGTCCGTCGCAGCCGCAACCTGGCCTACGTCGTGATTCTGGCGGTGACCTGGGGCGTGGGCTTCATCAACTGTCTCCACCATGCGCGGGATGCATGGGCGGTGATGCCGGCGGGCCTGGTGCTCTCGGTGATCCTGACGGTGCTGGCGCTGCTCGCGACCTGGGTGGGGCTGTCCAGCCTGCGCGTGGGAGGTGTGCGATGAGCCGCCAGATGACGATCCGGGTGCTCTCGGTTTCCGCGCTTGCGGTCGCGCTGGCGGCCTGCAGCGGCAAGGCCCCCGAGCTGGAACAGTACGGCGGCAACCCGGAGATGCCCAAGCCGCATCGCGGGCTGATGCCGGACATGACCATCGCCAAGCCGGCGCAGTGGGGCGACACCCTGCCGACGGTGCCCAAGGGCTACCGCATCTCGGCGATCGCCACCGATCTGAACATTCCGCGGCAGACCCTGGTGCTGCCCAACGGTGACATTCTGGTCGCGGAAGGTCGCGGCGGCAGTGCGCCTGCCCTCAAGCCGAAGGATGTGATCGCCGGCAAGATCAAGGCCAAGGGCAACACGGCGGTCAAGAGCGGCAATCGCCTGACCCTGCTGCGCGACGCCGATGGCGACGGCACCTACGAACTGAAGACGGTCTTCGCCGACAAGCTCAATGCGCCGTACGGCCTGGCGATGATCGGCAACGCGATCTACGTGGCCAACCAGGATGCGGTGGTGCGCTTTGACTACCAGGAAGGCCAGACCAAGGCGAGCGGCGCACCGGCGAAACTGACCGATCTGCCCGCGGCGATCAACCATCACTGGACCAAGGCGATGACCGCCAGTGCCGATGGCCGCTATCTCTATGTAGGCATCGGCTCCAACAGCAACATCACCGAGCGCGGCATGGCGGTGGAGATCGATCGTGCGCGGATCTGGCAGATCGATGTGGCCACCGGCGCACACAAGGATTACGCCACCGGTATCCGCAATCCCACCGCGCTGGCGATCCAGCCGGGCACCGGCACGCTGTGGGCCGTGGTCAATGAACGCGATGAGATCGGCCCGAACCTCGTGCCCGATTACCTCACCTCGGTGAAGGAGGGCGGCTTCTATGGCTGGCCGTACAGCTACTGGGGCAAGAATGTGGATCGCCGGGTGATGCCGCAGAATCCGGACAAGGTCGCCTCGGCCATCGCGCCGGATTACGCGCTGGGCTCGCATGTGGCCGCACTCGGCGTGGCCTTCTCGTCGCCGGTGATGGGCACCCAGTTTGCCGATGGCGTCTTCGTGGGCGAGCACGGCAGCTGGAACCGCAATCCACCGGTCGGCTACAAGGTGGTGTTCGTGCCCTTCAGCAATGGCCGTCCGGCCGGCGAGCCGATCGATTTCGTGAGCGGCTTCTTCGGCGAAGACGGCAAGACCCGCGGCCGCCCGGTGGGTGTCACGGTCGACCCGCGTGGGGCACTGATCGTTGCCGATGACCTCTCCAACACGATCTGGCGGGTCACCCACGACGGCACGCCCGCCCAGCCGTAAAGCGCCTTGACGGGGACGGAGGGGATGAATAATTACCTCCGTCCCCATCAAGCGGGGGCTTGACCTTCCCACGATGGGAATCTTTAGGGTGGCGGGTAACCTCACCCCAAGGACTGCCCCATGTCTTCTGTTGCTTCCCGGTCCGGCGCGCCGCTCAGCCGCCTGAGCCTGCCCATCGAGGGCATGACCTGCGCCTCCTGTGTGGGCCGGGTGGAGCGCGCGCTGACGGCCGTCCCCGGCGTGCAGACGGCGTCGGTCAACCTGGCCACGGAGCGGGCCGATCTCAGCTTCATCGGGGCGCCCGATCCCCAGGCGGCGGTGCGTGCCATCGAACGCGCGGGCTACACCGTGCGCGAAGCCACCACCGAGCTGAGCATCGAGGGAATGACCTGCGCGTCCTGCGTTGGTCGCGTGGAGCGCGGCCTTGCGCAGCTGCCGGGCGTGATCGCGGCCAGCGTCAACCTGGCGACCGAACGGGCGCAGGTGCGCCATCTGGCCGGTACGGTCTCCGTCGCTGATCTGGTCGCAGCCGTGGAAAACGCCGGCTACACCGCGCGCGCTGCAGGCGTGAGCACGGCTGCGGCCGGTGACCAGGAGGAGGAACGCCGCGAGGCTGAAGCCCGTGCGCTGCGCCGCTCCCTGTTGCTGGCGGCGGTGCTGACGCTGCCGGTCTTCATTCTGGAAATGGGCTCGCACCTTGTCCCAGCCATGCACCACTGGGTGATGCATGCCGTCGGCCTGCAGACCAGCTGGTACCTGCAGTTCGCGCTGGCCACGCTGGTGCTGTTCGGGCCGGGCCTGCGCTTCTTCCGCAAAGGCGTGCCGGCACTGCTGCGCGGCGCCCCGGACATGAACTCGCTGGTTTCGCTCGGCACCGCGGCGGCCTATGGCTACTCGGTGGTCGCCACCTTCGCCCCGGGCGTGCTGCCGCCGGGCACCGCCAACGTCTACTTCGAAGCGGCCGTGGTGATCGTCACCCTGATCCTGCTGGGGCGCACGCTGGAGGCGCGGGCCAAGGGCCGCACGTCGCAGGCGATCAAGCGCCTGGTCGGGCTGCAGGCGCGGACTGCACGCGTGCAGCGTGGCGATGAGACGGTCGAGGTGCCGCTCGACGAGGTCACGCTCGGCGATGTCGTGCTGGTCCGCCCGGGCGAGAAAGTGCCCGTGGACGGCGCGGTGTTGGAGGGGGCGTCCTATGTGGATGAGAGCATGATCACCGGCGAGCCGGTACCGGTGGCCAAAGCCGTGGGCGCCGAGGTGGTCGGCGGCACCCTCAACACCACCGGTGCCTTCAGTTTCCGTGTCACCAAGGTGGGCGGGGACACCGTGCTGGCCCAGATCATCCGTCTGGTCGAGCAGGCACAGGGCTCCAAGCTGCCGATCCAGGCGCTGGTCGACAGGGTCACCATGTGGTTCGTGCCGGCGGTGATGGCTGCTGCCGCGCTGACCTTCCTGGTGTGGCTGGTGCTCGGCCCGGCACCGGCGCTGACCTTTGCGCTGGTCAATGCGGTGGCGGTGCTGATCATTGCCTGTCCCTGCGCGATGGGCCTGGCCACGCCGACCTCGATCATGGTCGGGACCGGCCGCGCGGCGGAGCTGGGCGTGCTGTTCCGCAAGGGCGAGGCGCTGCAGGCACTGCGCGATGTGAGTGTGATCGCGCTGGACAAGACCGGTACGTTGACCAAGGGCCGCCCCGAACTGACCGACCTGGAGCCGGCCGATGGTTTCCAGGCGGATGAGGTGCTGGCCCTGGTTGCCGCGGTGGAAACCCGCTCCGAGCATCCCATCGCCGAGGCGATCGTTGCGGCCGCCAGAGCGCGCGGTCTCGCACTGGCCACCATCGAACGCTTCGAGGCGGTGCCGGGCTTCGGCGTTTCCGCGCGTGTCGCCGGCCGCACCGTGGCCGTCGGCGCGGACCGCTACATGACCCGGCTCGGCCTGGAGGTGGCGGCGTTCCGGCCCACCGCCCAGCGGTTGGGTGAGCAGGGCAGGAGCCCGCTGTACGCCGCAATCGATGGCCGCCTGGCGGCCGTGATCGCGGTGGCCGATCCGATCAAGGAAAGCACGCCGGCGGCGATCCAGGCGCTGCACGCCCTGGGCCTGAAGGTCGCGATGATCACCGGCGACAACGCGGCCACCGCCGCGGCGATCGCACGCCAGCTTGGCATCGATGAGGTGGCGGCCGAAGTGCTGCCCGATGGCAAGGTCGCCGCGCTCAAGCGTTTCCGTGCTGGTGGCGCCAAGGTGGCCTTCGTCGGGGACGGGATCAATGACGCACCGGCGCTGGCCGAGGCCGATGTCGGCCTGGCGATCGGCACCGGCACCGATGTGGCGATCGAGGCGGCCGACGTGGTGCTGATGTCCGGCGACCTGCGCGGCGTGCCCAACGCGATCGCCCTGAGCCAGGCAACGATCCGCAACATCAAGCAGAACCTGTTCTGGGCGTTCGCCTACAACGCGGTGCTGATCCCGGTGGCCGCTGGCCTGCTGTACCCGTTCAACGGCACGCTGCTCTCGCCGATCTTCGCCGCGGCGGCGATGGCATTGTCCAGTGTGTTCGTGCTCGGCAATGCGCTGCGGCTCAAGCGCTTCCATGCACCGATGCAGGCCGATACGCTGGGCACCGGCATGGCGGAAAGTGAGAGGGAGACCGGACGATGAATATCGGGGAAGCCGCGACGTTTTCGGGCGTGTCGGCAAAGATGATCCGCTATTACGAGCAGATCGGCCTGATCCCGCCGGCGGCGCGCTCGGAGGCGGGCTACCGGCATTACAGCCCGCAGGACGCGCACAGCCTGCGCTTCATCCGCCGTGCGCGTGACCTGGGGTTTTCGGTCGAGCAGATCGGCGAGCTGCTGGTGCTGTGGCGCGATCGCGAACGCGCCAGCGCCGACGTCAAGGCGGTGGCGCTGTCCCATGTGGCCGGGTTGAAGGCGAAGATCGCCGAGCTGCAGGCGATGGTGCAGACATTGGAGCATCTGGCCGAACACTGCCACGGCAATGACCGCCCGGATTGCCCGATCATCGCCGACCTGGCCCAGCCCGTTTCCGCGCCGGCGGAGACTGCATCCGCCGGGAAGCCCCGCAAAACGCCGCTGTTCGGTGCGGATACGCCGGTGTCCTCGCGCGGGCGCGCGGCCCGCAAGCCACGTTCCTGATCGACCCGGCCGCGTCCATGCCCTGCAAAAAGGACACGGACGCGCTAAGGCCTTGACCTTGCCACGTTGTCAGCCCCGACAGTGGGCTCATACCCACCACGGCGAGGTCGCCCGATGCATCGTTTCACCCTTCCCACCATGACCTGCGGCGGCTGCGCCCGCTCCGTCACCAAGGCCCTGCAGGGCGTCGATCCGCACGCACGCATCGAGACCGATCCGCCCGCGCGCGAAGTACGTGTGGAGAGCGACCGCGAGCGGGCCGCCTTCCTGGCCGCGCTGGCCGATGCTGGATTCCCTGCCACGCCATGAGCGGGCGGTCCCACGCCATCCCGGAGGACAACGCATGTGCATGAAACATCTTCTGCCGCTGCTGCCGTCCCTGGCGGCGTGGGGCACCGTGACATCCGATGCCGTCGCGGCGGCTCAGGCCTTGGTGGCGGACGCGAGTCGCTCCACCAGCACCTCAGCCGCTTCGGCCGACGAGGCCGGATTCTGGCCGGTGATCAGCAAGCCATCGCTGACGACATACGAGCCCCAGTCCGGCCCCTTGGAGTAGGAACCGCCCGCGGCCTTGAGCATGTCCTCGACCAGGAAGGGCACCACCTCGGTCAGGCCGACGCCCTCTTCTTCGGTGTTGGTGAAGCCTGTGACCTTCTTGCCCTGCACCAGTGGGGCACCCTCGGCCGTCTTGACGTGACGCAGCACGCCCGGCGCATGGCAGACCAGCGCGACCGGCTTGCCGGCGGCGATGAAGGCTTCGATCAGCGCGATGGAGTGGGTGTCTTCGGCGAGGTCCCACAGCGGGCCGTGGCCGCCGGGATAGAACACGGTATCGAACGCGTCCTGCGAAACGCTGTCCAGGCGCACGGTGTTGGCCAGCTGCGCGTTGGCATCCGCGTCTGCCTCGAAGCGGCGGGTGGCGTCGGTCTTGAAGTCCGGTTCGTTGCTTTTGGGATCCAGCGGCGGCCGCCCACCCTTGGGCGAGGCCAGCACGATCTCGGCGCCCGCATCCTTGAAGGTGTAGTAAGGCGCAGCCAGCTCTTCCAGCCAGAAGCCGGTCTTCTTGCCGGTGGTGCCGAGTTCGTCGTGCGAGGTCAGAACGATGAGGACTTTCATGGATGATGCTCCTGTGGGTGCTTGATTAGACTGGTCGTCTAGTGATGGGGCCGAGAAAAACACGCCGATGCCGGCGTGCGTGAGACATGCCTTTGTCAGGGGCCGGTATGCAGAAGGCGGGCGGTCAACGCCACGGCGTCGTCGAACGGGCCGGTGGTGCGGGCGATCTTGACCATGATGCTGGTCCCCAGCCACAGCTGATACACGCTTCGGGCGACCGCCTCGGGTGGCTCCCGGGTCGCCACCGATCCGTCGGCCAGGCCCGCTGCAATGGCACGCGCCAGCCGATCGGTGATCCCCGTGGTGCCACGCTGGAGTGCGGCCCGCATGGGTTCGGAGAGGTCCGCCACTTCGGCACCAAGCTTTACGGCCAGGCACTTGCCCTGGCAGTCCTCGAAGGACTGGCTGTCCTGCCAGGCGCGGAAGTACGCGGCCAGTTGCTCGGCCTTGGTCTGGCCCGGCTGGCGGAAGATGCGGTCCATATCGGCGAGATAGGCGCTGAAGTAGTCCTCCAGCAATGCCTCGCCGAAGGCTTCCTTCGAGGCGAAGTAGTGGTAGAACGAGCCTTTGGGGACGCCCGCCGCCGCGAGCACTTCATTGAGGCCGACGGCGGAGAAGCCCTTGGCGCCCATGATCCGCTGGCCGCTGGCCAGGATCGTGTCGCGGACGGTGGAGGGGGTGGTGGGCGAGTTCATGGACGCCACTGTACGCCTGATTAGACCGGTCGTCTAGTGCCTGCTTGCGTGGTCCACGGGAAGCCGGCCAGCGGCCGGCACTACCCCGTCCCCGGGCGGCGATTGCCGACGGGAAGGGGGCGGATCAAGGTATATTCCCCGGCCCCATTTTCATTGCCAGATATCGCCCCGCCATGAGCACGCCCCGCAAGCACTACAAACACCCCGCAGAATCCGAGATCGGCAACGGCACGATCTACATCGAGGCGCAGGGCGATGTGATCGTGCGGCAGGTGGAAAGCTACCGCAGCGTGCTGGTCTGGGCGGACAAATCCGGGCAGGCCGATGAGCGTTTCCCGCTGTCCGATCAGCCGCTGTCCTGGCTGGATCTGGATTCGGATGACGCCATCACTGCCAGTCAGTTTGAAGCCGTCTGGAAGCAGGCCAAAGCCGTTTCCGGCTGAGCGTGCCGAAAGGCGGGCGTCACACCGTCCAGCCGGGGCTTTCCGCCGCCGCCACATGCATCAGCTGATCCAGCTGGCGCAGCGCACGGTGCAGTTCCTGCCGGTTGGCGGCCGCGCCCAATGAGATCCGCACCGCATCGTTGATCGCCACCCCGTCGGGCGTGAACGCCGATGACGGTGCGATGCCCAGCCCCTGCAGGCGCGCGGCGTGGGTGAGGCTGGCATCGGTCCAGTGCGCGGGAAGACGGCACCAGGCGTGCACGCCCGCGCAATGCTGCAGGAACCGCGGCGACAACGCCGACCGCGCCAGATAGCGTCGTTCGGCCGCTTCGTCCTGCACCAGTTTCAGCATGGCCTGCGCGGAGCCATCCAGGATCAGCTGCGTCACCAGGGCGTTCATCAGCGGTGGCGCCATCAGGTTGACCGCGCGCAGGGCGTCGAGCACCGGTTGCCGGTCCATGCCGTCGGGCAGGCGCACGAAACCGGTGTGCAATCCCGGACTGAGGCACTTGGAGAGCGTGGAGATGTAGCAGGCCTGCTGCGGTGCCAGCAGCGCGAGCGGGGCAGGGGCGTCCTCCAGCAGCAGCCAGTAGGGGTCGTCTTCGATCAGCAGCAGGTGCTGCGCGCGGATCACCTCGGCCAGTGCCTCGCGGCGTGCCTGCGGCATCGTATGGGCGGTGGGGTTCTGTGCGGTCGGGTTGAGGTAGACCACGCGCGCGCCGCGTTCTTTCGCGATACGGGCCAGCGCGTCTGGACGCATGCCGTGCGCGTCGCACTCGACCACGTGCAGCCGTCGCTCCAGCACCCGCGCGGCGTGCAGCAGTCCCGGGTAGACCAGGGGCTCGCACAGGATCGTGTCGCCGGCGTCGGTCAACGCCAGCAGCAGGGCAGACAGCGCCGCCTGCGCGCCTTCCGTGACGACCAGCGTATCGGCATCGACCTTGCCGAGGATCGGTTTGAGCCAGTGCTGGGCCGCCCGGTGATCGGCGCGGCTGCCACCGCCCACGTGATACGTCATCAGATTGTCCGCATCACTGCGGGTGAGCACGGACGACAGTCCACGCCGCAACACGTCGGCGACCTGGCCGCCGCCGGGGCTGGGCGGCAGGTTCATGCTCAGGTCCACCAGCTGGGTAAGTTCCACCTGCGGCGGCGCGACGAACGACCCCAGCGGGCCACGGGCATCGATCAGCCCGCGCTTGCGTGCCTCGGTGAAGGCACGGGTGATGGTGGTGAGGTCCACCTTCAGCTCGGTGGCCAGCGTGCGCTGTGCGGGCAGGCGCTGGCCGGGACGTAACGCACCGGACCACACCGCACGTTCCAGGGCCTGCACGATGCGCAGGTACACCGGCCCGTGGCCATCGGCGATGAGGGGGCTCCATTCCATGCGCGCATGGTACGCGCGGCCGGGAGAGCGGCTGCGACAGTGTGTCGCATCATGTATGGATCATGTCGTTGCCTAACGTACGCGGCTGCGGCGGGCACCCCCCATGCATATCGGTCATGCAGGGGGGTGTTCGCCACTTTTCATGATCCGG
>Ga0213826_1000239_pt1 | contig 42381 bp, 65 predicted proteins | sample MC6MC0899MG_FD_180668 | JGI IMG/M metagenome (GOLD analysis project Ga0213826, IMG submission 180668) | Enriched soil aggregate microbial communities from Iowa State University, Ames, United States - MC6-MC0899-MG | ecosystem: Environmental > Terrestrial > Soil > Unclassified | place: USA: Iowa...
AGGCCGCCAGCGCCTGCATGGTCTTGCCGGCGACGAAGTCATCCGGCAGGCCGATGCGCACGGTGACTGTGACACCGCCTGCCATTGCTTCGGTCAGCTGGTTGCTGACTGCGAGCAAATGACGTGCGTAGCCCAGCAGGGTCTCACCCGCGTCGGTCGGGTGAACCTCGCGGTTGCTGCGGTCGAGCAACTGCTGGCCGACCATTTCCTCGAGGCGGCGGACCTTCTGGCTGACGGTCGACTGAGTGGAATGCAAGCGCGCGGCGGCGGTGGTGAAGCTGCCGCAATCGGCGACCATGACAAGGGTGCGGAGCATGTCCAGGTCGTAGATGGCGCGGTTGGGTTTGGGGGAGTCTGGCATGGGGCGGGTTCAGCTTTCGGAGGGGGTGCTTGGAGCATGATGCCTGAAGCAAGGGTGCAAAGGACTGTGCCTGAGTGCGAGAGCCCTTTGTACGCGTGCATTGTCTGCTTGCCTCAATGTGCCGCTGTGGCGCGGACGCGGCATTGAGTCTCGAAATGATTCGTTGGCTGTCTGGCCTGATCGCAGGCAAGCCCGCTCATGCAGGTACAGTTCACGCTTATGACCGGTGGGAACCTGTAGGAACGGGTTTACCCGCGATGAGGCCCGTACAGGCCCGCGCAACTTCCAGGGATGAACACCGGGCCCTGACTTTGCGCCGGCCGCATGCAACGGGTGGCCACAACCTTGTGCCAATCCCAGAAACACAAAAGCCCCGAATAGTCGGGGCTTTTGATGAAAAAAGTGGCGGAAGCGTAGAGATTCGAACTCTAGGATAGTTGCCCATCGACGGTTTTCAAGACCGGAGGATAAATCTATAAGCCACGCCGCTTGGGGGGTGGAATCGATTCCAAAACAAAGGCGAAACGGCACGGCTACAAGCCGCATACGGCAAGGCCTGCCGTTTCAGTTTTGGAATCGATTTTTGCTACCATGGTAGTCTTCTTTCGAGCCGAGGAAGCCCTTTCATGAGCACTTCCGAGACATTCACTTTTGATGTAAGCGCTTGTCCATGCAATGCGGGTCGGGTGGTGAAAAGGGTAACTTCGCAAGACAACCCTTGGAGCGGTGTCGACGTTACCTTCAGCATTGAATGTCCTGCCTGTGCATCCGAGTGGAGAATTGACCGCACCATGATGGTCCTCCGCTCCAGTGAATCTGCATACCACGCAGCATTGGCGGCAGACCGAGCCGCCAGAGAGGCCGTTGATGCACTGGTGCAACCGCTGATAGAGCAGTTTCTGACGGAGCTATCAGCTCCGAACAAAAAGGCTTTGCATACAGAGCTCACCAGACTGAACCTCACTACCCTGTCCTACCGGCAATTTCTGGAACACATCCGAAAAGGCAAGAATGCATCCGATGCGGTTACGTCTAGAAATCTAGGTTGGCTCAGTTCGCTTGCTGATACACATGGTGTCAGGGACCACTTTGAAAAGCTGAGTCAAACGATGAAGTCGACCGGACAAGCCTGTACGCATGCTCGCCAACAAGTGGTCCGAAAGAAAATTCAATGAGCCTACAATAGGGCGGCGTCCTTCCAGTACTGCAGCAGTAGTGTGAGAAACAGACCTCAGGCCGCGCAGTTCGCGGCCTATGCATCGAGGCTGTCTAATATGCATTGGCGAGTTTGACCGACTTTCGCCCAGTAAAACCGAGTAGCTTTCGCGCAGTATTAGACAGCTGAAGCACCCCTCCCAGGCGTTCTGCCGACCACGATCCGTCCTGGCTCGTCCCTTTCCCACTCTTCCGCTGATTCATACATGAACAAGCCGATATGATAGGCATCTTCGTACTCCATCAGCGCCCAGTATCTGGCAGCCTCAGCAAGCTCAAGCATGTCCGTCAGGTCTTCGGCACTGACCTCCCGCCGGCGATGCGCGGCATGGGCCATCTCGCCGAGCACGGCGGCCCGACCGTCTGGATCGGTGATCAAGGGAAATTGGTCGTCAAGCTCGGCCAGCCAGGCCAGCGGCAATCTGCTCATCATTCCGCCCTGCACCACCACGACTGCGCATAGAGCACGCCGTCGATGTCTTCCACCCCATTGATGTTCATACCGAGTTGGGCCATGCCGTTGACCTTGGCGTCATGCAGGCGCGGGATGATGTCCGGCCCGGGCGTCGGGTTGAACACCCAAGCCTGGGTGGCCACACGACCTAATGGCTCACTCTGGTGGTCACCGATGTGGATATCGGCGCGCAGGGGCTTGATCTTCCTGAGCTGTTCGGGAGGGATGGCCACGCCATTCACGCGGCGGCGCACGAGGAGGAAGTACATGGGGCACCGATACTGTATAAAAATACAGTATCGTATAGGCGGGGCCCGCCGTGGGCAATTGCCGATCAGCGGATCTAGTGCAGTGGGGGAAGATCTTTGCCGCGGGCTTGGGCCACGACTCGTAGCTGGTAATCGGAGACAGCCTGGAACAGCGACTCGGCCAGCAGGTGCAATCGCTCCACCTCTGCAGCTGGTAGCCCGGCGGCTTCTGCTGCGTGGTACTGCCGCATGGCCTCGATCGCCTGCTTGATGAGCGGCTCGCCTGCATCCACCAGCCCAATGAACGTCCGTTTCTCCACCACCGTGCTCCGATCAGTTGATCAGCGCATTATAGGACGCTTCGCACGCCAGCCCGGCTATTCGGGCACGGTCATAAGCTTTTGCCAGGTCTCCCGCTCGTTCATCAGCCCGTGCGAGCAAGTCGGAGAGCACCATGGCGGCGCGGGTGGCTGCCTGGCCTCGGGCGACAGCGGCGGTATCCGTGCCGGGGCAACTGATGGTGGCGGCGAGCTTTCCTGCTTCGTCGCGCAGCCGCTGGCCAGCAGCATCGGCGCCAGCAGCGCCAGTATCAGCAATCGTTCGTTCTTCTTGTGCATGGGCTCGCGCCTCCTCCTGCGCCTGGGCGCGTCGTTGTTCTTCCTGGCGGGCGCCGCGCTCGCCGATCACCTCGGCTAGACGGTCGCCGCTGTCTCGTTCTGCCGAAGCGGCGGAGGCCTCCGCCCTTTCTACCGACCGGCCATGCTGGTAGACACCGAAGTAGGACGCCAACATCAGCACCAGGGCAATGCAGCGAAGGGGCACGCCGTATTTTGCTACCAGTTGTTCCATGCTTCCTCCCAGTCAGGCAGGTCTACCGTCTGGCCAGCAAGTGGATGGGTGCTGTCGCTCAGGTACTGGATGCGACCATCGGTGACGAAGGAATGGCAGACCGTTTCCCTGCTGCCCATCCGGTAGCGGCTCAAAACGGACGGCGTAAAGGTGGGAGCTTCGGCGTTGCCGTTGTACCCCCACCGAGGCCCGGAACCCGCTCCTACGTTCAGGCTGTGCGGAAGTTTGCACCCGCTGCAGAAGAACCACAGCGAACCATCCTCAGCCTGACCCAGGCAGCGGCCGATCGTCTTGATCGTCATGCCAGCGCCCTCCGCACACCTTCATCAATGATCGCCGGCGGATAAGGATTGCCGCCGTTCTCGTGGATGATGATGCTGACCACCATCCCGCGCAGCGTGGCCAGGTCCTTGATGTTGATCGGGTCAGTGGTGCGCACGCCGATCCGCTTGGCCACGGCGCCGGCGTAGGCCTGGGTGTCGTTCTCGTTGCTCGGCGCCCAGCGGTTGATGGTCTCGAGCACGGTGTCGATGCCCTTCCCGCCCACGCCTGGCATACCGTCCTTCCCCCGGTAGTTGATCAGCAGCTTGCCCAGCGCGCGGATACCGTTCTCGGGGGTGTCGAAGATGGCGAAGCGGCCACCAGGTTCTTTGCCAATCTGGCCCTGCCAGTCGTTGCGCGGGTTGAAATCGATGTTGCCGGGGTTGCGATTGCGTACGCCGCGTGGAGTGCTCATTGGGCAGCCTCCTCTGCCGGCGCGTCGGGCTCGATGTCTGCCGCCTCCTGGGCAGTTACGCGGACCTGGGCCGAGTAGCGCTTGATCAGCTGCGCGGTCAGCACCTCGGCGCCCGGCTGACTTTTCAGCAGCTCCCGGGCTGCGGTATCTGCCTCAGCCTCAGTGGCATATTCAACTGTGCGGATCGGGTCCAGAGCGTTGGTGCGGTTGATAACGATGAAGGGCATGGCTTTTCTCCAGGCAAAAAAATACCGCCAGGCGGCGGTCGGTAGGTTTGGTGCGGATCAGGCGGGCAGCGCAGGCCAGGTGATGTCGTTGGGGTAGCCCTCCTGATCCGGCAGGCGGTTCAACGTCACGCGGAAGCGCTTCCATTCCTTCAACAGGGCCGCCTCCAGTTCGGTCGCCTCTTCGAGGTCGACTGCGTCCTGCAGTGGAGCAATGGCGGTATCGGCGATCGCACGCAGCCGGGCCGCTTCCTCATGCGCCTGCTGCAGCGGATCCGCCGGCACCGGCTCGGGTGGCTCTGGCGTTGGCAGCTCCTCCACAGCCACGTGCAAAGTGATGCTGTGCAGCAAGTCCGCCGGCTCACCATCCTTGGCGACGCTCACCAGCAGCACGCCGTCGGCGAAGCTGGTAGCCACGGAAGCACCGGCGTCCATCTGGTTGATCACGTACCCCCAGCCCTCCGGCGGCGGGCACATACCGAGGGTCCCGGCAATCAGGTACTGGCCTGGGCCGGGGTGATCGACGGTGATATCGGCCTTGCCGAGCGACGTGATGTCGATGATCGAACCGTCACCGAGAATATTGATTGCTGCTCTTGTCATGCTCAGATCGCCTTCAATGTGCCGTCAGCGGCTCGGGTGGTATTGCCGGTGTGATAAATCGTATAAAACGGCGCGTTTGAGTAGTTTCCAGAACGGAATCCGATCTTTCCGTTGAAGCCCATCCAGAGTTGAGAGCCGTAGGTCGTCTGGAAAGGGAATCCCATCGCGATCATCGATCCACTCGTGACCCCTGTGTTCGCCACATACTGGGTTTCTGGATCTTGTATGGAGTAGAAGCCGGACGCGTATACGTTCATGGTGGCGGCAAGGGGGAGAGCTGTGGAGCCGAGCCCGAATGCGCCGTGCTGCAGGAGGTTGCCACTCGCTAAGCCGGCGTTAAGGGTTGCGGCACTGCCAAGGCCCAGGCCACTGCGCGCGGCGGCCGGGGTAGTGCCGCCCGTTCCGCCCCTGGCAACTGGCAGTGCAGCCGGCAGCGCAGTGGCTACGTCATCCCCCTGCGAGACGTTGGCTACCCAGTTGTATAACTCCGTGAAATTTGCCTTGGCCTTCACCCAGGCAGATCGCCGGTCGTCGCCGCCAGCACCTGTTGGGGACGACCCGAGATTGATGACTTGCTTTGCCATTGGTTGTTCCTTAAAGAGGCTTCATGGGACGAGATGCGAAGAGCGTTCGACCATTGACGCTGGCGGGGTTGATACCATCGTGATTCTCGCAGTACATCTGCAGAACGCTTCGGTTGCCGGATAGGAATCCACCGAAGTTCGGCCTCACCTGCTGCGTTGTCTGGCCTACGTTTGTGCTGGAAAACAGAGCGTTGCCGAGCACGTAGTCCTCATAGCTACCGGTCCACGCCATCTGCGACGGTGAAGCGTAGTAACCCGTCCCCGTGATCGGCGTGCCTGCCGTGTAGAACGCGTTGATCGCGGGTTGGCTGTTGAGCAGAGACAAGTTGGCCGATGTGACGAACAGGCGATTTCCAGCTGCATCCCTGATGGAAATCCCATAATCCCCAGCCGGCGTGTTGGGCGCCATATAGCTCGCGCAGAACCACTTAATAGCCATCGGATAATTTGCGATGTTCCCGTGGGCCTGTGTTGATGGATAGGCCCTGATACGAAAACCAGTCCAGTTGCCAGGCGATCCCATGATGCGCAAGCTGCCAATCATCATGTAGTCAGCGGCGTTGAAGAAGATCAATGGCCGCTCATACGTGGTAACTGGCGCCGAAAATGCGACTTGCCCCCACTGGATAAAGTTTCCAGATCCCGGTCCTTGCAGGCCAAGGTTCAATGCGCCGTTGTACCTGACCGTAAGCACTCTGTTTACCGCATCAATCTGGGTGCGAATGTTGTTATTGTTCGCGCGTATCCCGTAACTGCCGGTCGCTGCAAAAGGCTCTCCGCCTTGCGACAGAATCATCACCTGCCACTGCTGATTAAACGGACGTCGGAGCTGCAGCTGGCCCTGCGAATACCAAGCCTGCGGACTGTACGAACCGGAATCCCCGCCATCAAAAAGGGAGTCCACAACTACGAAGGACGCTGCCTGTATTTCGGGTATGGCGATGTACTGGTCAAGGGCATTATTGCCAGTTACCTGCATCATCTTGAGCGAGCGGATCGGGGTAATTGTGGTGTCGAAAGTTATCGCCCCAGACGCATCTCGCGTCCGGAGCCCATACTGAACTGCCATTAGGTCATTCTCCCCACCCCAGTGCGCTCAATGTTATTGAGGTCGTAGACGTACACGCCGCCATTGTTGATCAGCGTCGAGCCGTTGGCGTCTTGGCCACGCACAGTGAACGATCCGGTAACTAGGTTGATTTCAATAAGCGGCAAGCCCTGAGCGTTGACCGCCTGCGACTTCAGCGTCATGCCCAGCACCAGATCCTGGATGAACGCCTTATTGATCACCGCTTGGTTGATGAACACCTGCCCATTGGAAACAACGAACGGGAGGGTTACCTGGCCAGACGACTCGTCAACAATGGCGAAGCGCTGGGCATAGGCCAGGATCTCGGCGGTTTGCCCATCGCTCCCCAGCGCCAGACCGGCCATTACCCGCCGGCCGCCCGAGATGGTCTCTGCCTTGATGGTCGTCATGGCCGAAACCCGTCCATCCACCCCGGCAACCGTCTCAGAGACCTGCTGGACAGTCGCGCTGACGATCTGCACCGAGCTTTGAACCCCATCAACCTGGCCTTGCACACCATCAACCTGGCCTTGCACGACCTCGACTTGGGACTGCACGGTGTCAACCCGCCTACCAGTTGCTATGCCGCCTTCGATCCGGGCGGACTGCTCCGTCCAGACCCCGACAAAGCTGCCGGTAGCGCCTGCCAGGCCGGTCGCATCACCTTCCATTTCCGGGTTCACCTGGACATAAAGGCCGTCGATCCGGTTCGCCTGAGCAGTGATCGCGGTTCCCTGTTGCGTCACGGCGGTATTCAGCTGGCTGATGGCCGTGGCCTGGCCACTTACTGCCCGAGCCGATGGTCCGGCCACGAAAGGCGAAGGCGTATTGCTCTCGCCTACCCGCTTTTCGATCATGACCGAGTCGATGACGACTGAGTGGTTCGCCAGGCCTGACCTGTTGAAATACACCGTTATGCCGACTCTGGCGCTGTCGGTGACCGTTATCGGGAACACCATACGGGTCCTGGTCATCGGCTGCGTTTGCCGCGCTGACAGTCGATGACTGCCGTTGTACAGGGAAATGTCCATCTGACCTGCGGCCGAAGCGATCACAAACATCGATACCAAGTACACGCCTGGCTCAATGGACACGTTCCACCCCGCCAGGTTGTTGGTAGGGCAAAGCATCACCCATGAGCCCGCGATACCGTCGGAAAACACCGAGATACCGAACCCCGAGTCAGCCGCTGCTACTGCTGCGCCCTCCCTGGCGGTACCGGAGTTAACGGAAATGGCAGGCAAGGTGGTCGACGTCAGCCAGCTGTAATCGTCCGCCAATAGGTTCGACCCACTGCCACCGATTCCGCCGATGGTGCTCTGCAGCTGGGTGACTGCCTGGCCCTGGGACGTCAGCGTGGTGCCCTGCTGCGTCACGGTGCTCTGCAGCGCCTGCAGCGCGCTGTTGTCCGCCTTGCCTGCGACAGCGTTGTTCAGCTGGGTGATGGCAGACCCTTGGCTGGAGACCGCTCCCTCCGTTGCGGAAACCCGAGCGTCGACGGATTGCAGCGCGCTCGCCTGAGCATTGTCCTGGCCGGCGCGCTTGCGGGCAGTCGGCGAGGACAGAAACACATCGCTGGCATCGCCTGCCGACACGCGGAAGGTCATCGCCATTCGTACGCAACCAGCCGGCACCGTGGCCTGCCCCGTCAGCTTCGTCCAGGTTTGTCCCACAGTCGTGAGGCGAACCCCATCCCCCGCTGCCACCACCCAGTTATGACCGACGCTGGCTCCTTCAAGGTCGTAGAACTGAATCCACAACCCGTGCTGACGCGCCACCGAGCTGTAGGCATACAACTCGAAGTCATAGACCTCGCCGGCCGCAACCGAGATTTGTGAGGTCACCGCATTCTCGGGAGGCCGGACATTCAGGGCGCTCTGGAAGCCCAGGTAGGTGTTGCCGGTAGCTGTTGCCACAGGCCATTTCACTACCCGGGGCGAAGGCGCCCCTGCAGGCACAGACGCATCATTGCGCGCCAGCACGCTGAATCCTGGAGAACCAGAGAACACCGGGCCATCCGCGAATGTCGGGTTGAACAGAAGGTTCTCAGCGGACAAGACGCCAACCGATGCCTTGATGTTGGTGATCTCACTTCCTTGTGCCGTGATTGTCGATCCCTGCTGGCTTACCGTATTGCTCAGGTCCTGGACTGTGGAGGCATCGGCCTTGCTCGCCACTTGGGTGAGCGCGCTGGCCGCAGCTGCAGCCGCATCCGTGGCCACCTTGTCCGTCACGGCCACCCAGGCGCTGCCGCTCCACCGCTTGGGCGTGTTGGCATTACCCGTGGTGTCGATCCAAAGGTTTTGAGTCAGGCGGTCGGCCACCGCCGGCGCGGTCGACTGGTACAGCACCTTGCCCTTGGCGCCTGCCGCATCCGCCGCCGCCTGGGCGGCCTGCTGAGCAGCAGTGACGTTCTGGTTGGTCGTGGTCAGGCTGTTCGACAAGCCGGTGAGCGCCTGGCCCTGCGAGGTGATGGTGTCGCCCTGCTGGGTAACCTTGGACGATATCGAATCGACAACGGATGCATCAGCCTTGGTCTGCGCCAGCGCCAGTGCCGAGGCCGCGGCCGCAGCCGCATCTGTTGCCGCCTTGTCGGTCACCGCGACCCACGCCGAACCACTCCAGCGTTTTGGAGTGTTGGCGCTGCCGGTGGTATCGATCCAGAGGTTTTGCGCCAGGCGGTCAGCGGTCGCAGGTGCAGCCGACTGGATAATCACCTTGCCCTTGCCGCCGGCCAGGGTGTTGGCGGCGTTTGCGGCTTGCTGGGCAGCGGTGACATTCTGGTTGGTGATGGTCAGGCTGGACTGCACGCCGTCGATCCGCTCGGCCTGAGCTGTCAGCTTGCCCTCCTGCTCGGTGACCTTCGTCTCGACCGTGGTCACTCGGGCTGCCAGGCCGTTCGCCGTTTGCACCGCCTGGCCGATGTCTGTCCAGTAGGTGGCGTTTGGCGGCGGGTTGCTGACTGGTACCGCCTGCTTAGCCTGGTACAACTTGCCGTCAGTGCCCAGCACGGCCTGGCCCGAAACATAGGCCTTGTCCGGGTCGTACGGCATCGAATCCGCCAGGTCGGCTATGCCCTCGATCTGCTCCTGCAGGCTGTCGGTGACCTCGCGCACCTGCTCGTCTAGCTGCTGAAGGCGATCGTTGACCGAGCCTGGCAAGCTGGGCGGCCCATCGATCAGCGCGATCTTTTCCCGCATTGCTGGAGCGAGCTGGCCGTTCTCGATCTTGTCCTTCAACGCATCGAGCATGTTCGTCACGTCAGTCGACGTGGAGGCCACCACCTTCAGGAACGCGCTGACGCCGTAGGCGTTCTTGGAGCGCACGAAGTAGGCGTAGTTGGTGGCGAAAGCCAGGCCAGTATGGGTCAGCGTCAGGCCCTGGCCAAGGTACTCTCCCTGCGTGGCCTGCGGATTGGTGGAAAAGAAGTACTCGTAGGTACCGCCGTTCAGGCCATGCAGCGTGTTGCCAGGGATCAGCGTGATGGCGTCGATGGTGGCCTGTACCACGCACGACTCAGGGATGGGCGGGCCATCGATGTTCACGGTGATGCTGGCCTCGCCGGAGCGGGTCAGCGGGCCCAAGGCGGCAACGCTCATGGTGTAGCTGCCGGACGGCAGGCCGGACAGCGGGAGCTGAACGGCAGTCGCAGGCACCTGCTGAGCCTGCACCGCGGTCGTGCCCTGGCGCACGGTCACGGCATAGCCGATGACGGTACCCGCCGGTGGCGTCCAAGACAGCACGCCCTGTACAACCTCTGCCCCCTCCTCGGGCGACCAGGTCAGATTGGTCGGGCTGCCCAGACCACCAGCCGGCATGCTGATAAAGCCTATCGGGTTGTACGGCTGGCCCACCGCATCATCGAAGATCGCTGGCTCATTCTGGGACACCGACACGCTGCAGCCGGTATCGGCCGCCATCGACCAGTCGGTGACGATGAACTCGCCGACGATGTTCAGGGAAGGCAGATTGACCTTCACGGAGCGGCCAGGCCGGCAGTTATAGCCTACGAAGTTCATCGGGATGCTGAGCGTGCCGCCAGCGCGCCGGCGCCGGAGCTCGATATTCGCCAGGCGCTGAGCCTGGTATGGATCGCTCACGTACGAAAACGCCAGGGTCTCGGCCGCCTCGCCGCCATCGGCTACGACCCACTCGGCCACGGAGACCTCGGGATAATCGGTCTCGGCCCATGCCTGGGACGGATCGATGAAGGTACCGCGCACGGTGTTGAGCGCCGAATCGTTGGAAGGCTCGGTGCTGCCGGTGACGGTACCGGTGACCATGTCCTCGGTAATCTCGAAGTCATACGGCCCGTAGTAGGCGCCCACCTGCAGCATCCAGCGGCCGCCGACACGGATCAGCTTGCCACCGCAGGCGGCCTCGAGCTTCTGCATGACCTGGGTGCGCGACTCGTCGGCGCCGATCACGCAGCCTGAGTGATAGCGTGGTGATGTGGAGCCGTCCGGGTTGGCCACCGATTCGTCGCATACGCTGGCACTGTTGGCGAAGCTGGCAAACACGATCTCATCATCTGGCACGCCGCAGCGATTCCGCAGGAACCAGAGAATGTGCAGTGCGGTGTTCGCGCTGTAGCCCGTCATGCCGGTGCGGGGATCGTAGATGTCCCGGCGTCCACGGATCACGAAGCGGACATCAGGAATGCCCGAGGGGTACTTTTCGGCGCTGTACTTGAACGACAGACGAACGTAGGACAGGCCTCGCCCGATCTGGGTGTCGCGCCAATCCGGGCAGTTGGCCTGCAGGAAGGCGTTCACCTGGGCTGGATCGACGACAAGCTCATACGAGGCGTGCTCGCCATAGGCCTGGACAACTTCTTCACCGAGATAGATGTCCTCCAGGCCGTCGATAGCGCCCTCAGAAAGCACGTAGACCATGTGCAGCCATTCACCATCGGTCTGGTCGCCGGCTTGCTCCTGCCCCCAGGCCAGAACGCCGCCCGTGCTCACGCGGCCCAGCACGTACCGGGCGGCAGCCTTAGACGAGCGCAGGGTCTGGCTGGACGGCTCACTGGCACGCAGCGAACCGGTATCGAGTTTGTCCTGCTGCGACGAGACGTAGAACGCCAGCGCAGCACCTGCCAGGGCACCCCATGGGCCGCCTTGGGCGAAGCCGACCACGGCGCCGATGGCAATCTGGGCGACTTTGCTGACTGCTGAACTCATTCAATCCTCCAAACCGTCAACGGCTCACACTCGATGCGGCATACCCCATCGGGTGAAACCGACCAGAACTCATCCGCCCAGAACACCGCCACGCCCCGCCCATTCGGGCCGTCATAAAGGGCGATATCCCCACGCTGCAGCAGTCCGGGCTGAACCCGGGCAAAGCAGGCATCCCAGGCGCCCTCCAGTGAGCCGTGCAGCTTCTTCAGCAGGCGCTTGGCGCCAGCCTCCGAGGAATACTTGCCCCGGTATGCTTCGGCAGGATCAACCCCGCACACCGCCACGGCGCAGTCGGCGGCAAACAGGCAGCAGTCGAACTCACCCCATGAAAAAGGCCGCTCTATGGCGGCCTTGATGGTGTGGGCAAGCTGCGTCGTCCAATCGCGCTTTCGCATGGTCACTTCTCGTAGGTGAACTTCGGGGCGTCCTTGGAGGCGCCCCAGTAGATGGGCCAGTCGGCAATTTGTGCGATCGCGAAGAAGAACCGGTCATCCTGCCGACGCGCGCGGTGGTTTTCGTCAGTCCACCGCTCGGTGCCGGTGCGGTTCCATTCGGCCATGCGATCAATTAGCGGGACCGTGATGCTGTTGCCCTCCTCACCGTTGCCGGCGTAGGAGAACTTGGCGGCATCCATCCGACCGCTGAACAGGATGTCGGCGGCGTAGGTGCCGTCCTCGGCGAATACCACGAACATGAGTTTGCCGGCCCGACCTCGACAGCCCTTCAGCGAGGTTTCGGTGATGATCTGGGTATCCAGGCCGTTCAACGTCAGGTCAATCGACATCGGCGAGCCTGAGTTGCTGCTTTCCTGCGACTGGCCAACGGCGCCGAAGCTGCCGACGCCCTGGTAAGTGATGCCGTCGATGACCAGGTCGCCGGTACCGGTGTGCGCGAAGACCATGCCATCAGGGAAATCGAGCTGGCAGGCATACACCGCCATGAAATTACCCCTGGCAATGATGTCGACCACCGTTTGGCTGAATGGGAAAACGCCTGTGGCCATCAGAAGGCCTCCCGAAACTGGAAGCTACCGTTTGACACCACCGGCTGGATGCTCCATTGATTGGTGTCATCCATGCGCCGCATCTCACAGTAGGGGTTCTTGTACTCGACCGGTGTGCCGGCGGGGATGGCCTTTCGAACGCGCTTGTTCACGTAGACCAGGGCCTTGCCGGCGGCGTCGGTGGCGGCATGCTCAACCACCTCGAACATTTCTCCGCTGATGGTGATGTGGTCGCCGCGGCTGAACACCTGGCGGCTTGCCGTCATGCCCTGCAGCTGCAGAAATGTCGACTGGGCATTGGCCGAGGCCACGGTCGGGGCACCAATGTTGTCGGTGCGGGTCCGAGTGATCGATGGGACCTTTACCGTGCCGAACATGCCGTGCAGGCGGCCTAAGAGCGATGTCAGCTCGCGCTCGTCCTCCTCGTAGAGCACACCGAAGTTCAGCGTGCACATCCAGTATGAGCCTGGCTGCGCCACGATCTGCTGGGAATTCGACAGCGACGAGGTAAACGCCCGGTTGTTGTAGACGATCCCCCAAGTCACCTCAGTGGGCTCCAGGGATTCCGGCCATTCCTCCGCCATTGGATAGCTCCAAGAAAAAGCCCGCCGAAGCGGGCTGGATCAATCATCTGCGCTCGAGCAACTGCCTCGCCGCGCCGTTCGTTTTAAAGTCTCGAAGCAATAGCTGGTAACCACCCTGGGCGCCATCCAGGGTTGCCTTTTGGATATCCTCTTTAGACAGGGCGCCCGTCCCGCCGCTGAAGTGGAGATGCTGGGTGATTCCACCGAAGCTCACGGAGGACTCTCCACCGCTGCCGCCAGCGCCGGCGGCCATAACACCGAGCGAACCATCAGGCCCACGATGCAGCGGCAGGATTGCCTCTGGCCCGGCCTCAGCGAAAACGCCGGCGCCCTTGGCGAAGGCGAACAGCTGTGGGCTGTCGTACACCTGGCCCGAATAGGCCGACAGGCTTGGCGAGTCATACACACCGCCCTTGGCATTCTTCACGAATGAACCTTCGCTGAACCCGCTCATGGTGCCCTGCCCAAGCGCCGAACTTCCGCCACCAAGGAAACCGAATGCCGAGCTCAGGAAGCCGGCCGCGGCCTGGCGCACCTGGATGCGGATCAGGTCCTCGATGATCGCGTCCGCGAAGTCTTTGAACGACGCCTTTCCGGTCTTGATGAACTGGACAATGCCATCTTCAAGGTTGCTGAACGCATTGGTGAATAGTTCCTGCGTTTGGCCGGCCACATCGGCGGCACTGTCGAGGTAATTCTCCAGAGCTGCCGTAGCACCATTCGACCAGCTCGACTGAGCCTCATCGACCCGCTGGAAGTAATTTTGCTGAGCCGCTAGGCGCTTGTTGAGTTCGTCGGCGAGCACCTGCGTCTCTTGCTGGTACAGCTCCGGGCTGATCTGCCCGGTGTTGCGTTGCTCGTTCAGCTCATTGAGGTCTTCAACGTACTTCTGGCGCAACGCCAGGTCCGCCCGCATTCGGTCGCGAGCCTTGTCACCCCGGCCAAGGCCAGCAAGCTCTTGATCGTAGCCATTGATCGCGGTTTGGGTTCCGGTAGCCTGCGCCGCCTTGAACGCGCTGAGCTTCAGAGCATCCTCGTTGGCTTTCTTGATCTTGTTCAGCGCGTCCAGCTCGGCGGCTAGCCCAAGTAAGCGCTTCTGCTGGGCCTGGGACAGGGTCCCGAGCTTGCCTTCCTGCAGCTCGAAGGACAACTTCGCGACTTCGGTCGCATCCTTCTGCTTGTCACCGGTCGTATTGATCAGCTGTATTTGCCGCTTGTAGCCTTCCTCGGTGGACTCGAAGTCTTTGACTTGCTTTTTGGCGGACTGATCAGCCTCGGATGCCCCTTTGCGCCGTGCTTTAGTGGCATCGTCATCCGCTTTCTTCTGCGCATCTCGCGCCGCAGCCACCGAAAGGATCGCGGCTTTCTCACCCTCCGTCAGCTCTGTCCTTTCCGCGATGTAGCGCTTCGCAGCGTCCGTATTGGTTTTGTCCTGAGCTGAAGCCAGCTGCTTCAGCTGCTGATCGAGATACTTCTGAGTTTCCTGAGCAGCGGTGGCTCTGGCCGCGGCATTCTCTCTCTCGGCTTTCGTATTGGCGTCTGTCTCACCGGTAAGCTCAGCCATGGCCTGCTTCAGGCGGCCGATAACCTCTGCCTTCTCGGTCGCGGCCCCACCACTTTCTTCAAGGGCGTTGGCCATTTCAGCAGTGACGCCGGGGACTTCCCTGATTTGATCGGCTACTGACTTCCAGTCGACTGCTATCCCGGCAGCCTGTTCGGCTGATGCCTTTTTTACGACATCCATCGCCGCTTGGAACTCGGCCGGCAATGGAGCTATGCCACCAATGAATCCAGAAGCGCCAGCCAACCCCGCGTTCGTTAGGCTGCTCTGGAACTCGAACGCAATCGACCCAGCCGCGGTTGTCAGCTCGCTCTCTGCATCCTCAATCGATGCTTTGAGCTCCCGGAGAGTTACCGACTGAGTAGCACGATTTAGCTTGTTGAATCGCTCAACCAGCTGGTCTATCGGGTCGCTGAGGTCTCCTAGCTTCTCCTCAAGGAGGCTTGTGTTGTCGCGTAAAGTGAGAAACGCCGTTGCAGCGCCGATAGCCAGGGTTGCGATTCCAGCGGGACCGCCAAGAATACCCCGTAGAGTCAGGGATGCCCGGCTCAGTGTCGTCTGTGCTGCAGCAACTGCATTCGTAGCCCGAGTTTCGAGCATTCTCGCCTCAGCGAGTTGCAGCGACATCTGGGTTTGAACAGCGGTACCGCGGGCAGCAATAGCTTCCTTCTCAGCCAGGAATACCGCTGTTTGGGCCTTCTGCTGCTCAGCCTGCGCTGCCAGCAACACAGCGCTTGCTTGAGCCTTCCTCGCAATGGCATCTGATACAGCGCTTTTGGTTGCCGCGACTGACGCAGCTGCACTACCTACAAGAGTTCGCGCGAAGCCGGCGAGCGCTCCAACTGCAACTACTCCGGCGATATTTGCTAACGACTCGAAGTTGTCTCCTATAGCGCTGATGCCTTGGGATAAAACCCCTGTGAAGTCTGTTGCTTCGTTGAGTCGACCAATGTAGACCGAGAAAGCATTGCTGAGGTTCTGCAACGCATCGCGCACTGCCACGCCCATACTGTCGGCAAGCTCGCCGTTCGCTTGGGCCGACTTCTGCAAACCTTCAGTGAGTATGTCCAGGTTGAGTTTGCCATCTGCGCCAAGGGAACGGATCTCTTCGCCGCTCTTGCCAGTGGCCTTCGCAAGCGTGTCTACGATGGTTGGCATCGCCGCTAGGATCGACTGCCAACCATCGGCCTCGACCTTGCCGGTCTGCAGCGCTTTGGAATATGCATCAATTGCAGAGGCCGCTTTGTCAGTGCTGGCCGAGTTGGTCACAAGCAGGAAGCTGAAACTGTCCATCACATCCAGCGCTTCGCTTGTGTTGTACCCCATGGACTTGAGGCTGTCAGCCGTCCGAATGTATAGCTCTTGCGCTTCGCTCAACGGGCGATAGGTGCGCTTGGCAGTCTCCAGCAGCCTCTCTTGCACAAGGTTGTATTCAGCAAAACCAGAAGTCGCGAGCGCCATGCGGTCCGACATCTGCGAGTATGAGTCAGCGACATCTATGATGGATCGGACCGACGCTGCCCCAACTGCCACCCCAAGGGCAGTCTTGATCAGAGCTCCAGCGCTCTGTGCGCTTTCCGCCGCTCTATCGAACCCCTCATCGATTCGAGCCAGGCTCCGGTCTATCGCGGCCGCCCCCTGAGCAACAGTTGAATCCGCCCTTGCAATTTCAGATCGCAGCTGAGCGGTCGTCGCCTCAATACGAACAAGCATTCCTTGTACGTCAGAATCTGCCATGCCAATCTCCGGGCAAAAAAAAGCTCAGCATCGCTGAGCTCACAAACATTGATGATCGCTGTCACTCAGGCCTTTTATTGGCTCTGTTAGCGGCATCAGTAAGCTTCTTCACTCTCTTTTCATAGCGCTTTTGCTGCTTCTCCGGATCATAAACATGGCGCAGAAGGAGGGTGGCAAGCCCCAGTAGTAGGGCGACTAAAACACAGAGAACGACAAGCGCAGCGCCTCCGGAGACAACGACTGCCGCGATTAGCCCAAGCATCCAGGGTGCTAGCAGGCCAATGATTACAAGAAGCGCCAATAGAATAAGTAGCTGCATGGGTCCATCCCCTATCGATATCGGGGAACAGGATACCTCCCGACGCCCACTCAAGCAGCTTTTCTGCCCGTCAGCGCCTGCCGGAGCTTGTCGGCAACGGTGGAGGGCTTCGGCTTTTCCTGCTGGGTCGTCTTTTTACCGCTACCGAACGGATTGGTCATCTGCACCCACTCGAGCCTGGCGTCCATTGCCATAAACAGCTCCGGCAGCGGGGTGATCCAAGCCACGTCGGGCGTCCAGCCCAGCCACCCGGTGGCGATTGCATACAGCCGGTCGACGTAGCTGCCGTCCTCGACGACGCTTACACCGTCCCGGCTTGGTCGTTTCCCTCGGCAACAGTTCCGCGGGGGTTGTAGAGCGCCAGAAGGTATTTATTCAGCTGAACCGATACCTCAACTACGCCGGCCTGCCAAACTTTCTCAGAAATTGCCTCAGCTGCTTTTCCTTCGAGGCCTGCGCCGGCAGCCAGGATAATCGCGCATCCTTCCACGCTCACCGCGTTGATGGTTTGCGAGGCGCCGCGCAGTCCGCCTAGACGGCTCTCGATTGCACGTACAGCCTTCAGGGTGGGCTGGAGGGTGAACTCCTCGTCTCCCAATTTCACTATCACGGTACCGTGCAGAGTGTTGTTCATCGTTCAATCCTATGAGGCCGGGGCCGAAACCCCGGCGCGGTTATGGGGTGACCGGTGCTGGCAGCAGCTCGAGGATGTCCGAGTTGATGCCGATGGTGACGTTGCGGCGCACGACGTTGTCAGCAGCACCAGGCGCGACGGTGTTGTTCATCACCTTGCCACGCATGTAGAACGTGGTCGGCTTGATCACCGGCGAAGCATCTGGATCACCATCGTTGAGGGTGATCTTGATGTTGTAGTCGCCTTTGCTGCGGTCCTTGTGAGCGGTCTTGACGGCGTTCTGGCCGGCGTCACCGTTGTCGAGGCCTACCGTGAGCGTCAGGTCACCGGCATCGGCGGTGCCCTTGTACTTGCGCACCCGGCCATCCTTGAGCGAGGTGAAGGTCACGCTGCTGAAGGTATCGCCGAACTCGCCCAGGTCTTCAATTTCACCGACTTCCACGTAGGTGTCGGCCTCGTACTCGGTCTGGGTGTCGGCGCCGGTCTTGCCGCCAATGGAGAAGCGGCAGCCGGCGGCTGTATTGAGGTTGTCGTCGGCCATGGGGGTTCCTCCAAAGGCACATTGGATAAAAGCCGCTGCGCGGCCCGTGGGTAATTCAGTGGGTGGTGATCACGCGGACCGTGATCAAGCCCTGGTAGGTGATGCCGTCTGCATCGCGCTGGGCGTCAGACTGCTCGACACGAACGGAGACGGCGCGGCCCACCTCAAGCGGCAGCCTGCGCTCGTCCAGGGCGGCGATGATCTCGCCGTTGATGCGCTTGACCTCGGCCTGGCCCACGGCATCAGACCATACCGATAGGTACAGCAGGCGGGTTTCGCGCTTGCGTCCAGAGATCGGACTGCTATTAACCGTGAACTCACGGTCGATGGAGACATAAGGCATGTCAGCGTTCAGCGGCGCGCCGTCGTAGATTGGACAACTGACTTCGGCTTTGAGCCTGGCGAAGATGGCCACTTGCAGGGCCAGCGACGGATCAGCCATTGCCTACCCCCTGGCTTGCCTTGCGTAGCGTGCGGCGCACAGCGGTCTCGATGTCTGCCATCACGTACTCCCGATTGACCTGCATCGAAGGACGCAACCACGGGTGCGCCGGCCTGGCCGGAATGTCCGGGTACTTGCCGAAGAAGTGGGTGCCATCGCTCTTGTTGCTGACGCGCCGGTTGCGGTCGCCAGCACGCTTGCCGCCCATGTAGCCCTTGGTCCCATACTCGATGAAGCGCAGGTAGAAAAACTTGCGGTTGTCGCGCTTACCGCGTATGCCGATCTGAGCATCTAGGCCGCTGGGCGAGACGTATATCCTCAGCGCAGCGGCAGCGGCGCCGGTGTCCTTTGGCATCAGCTGCCGCTGCGTCTCAAGGATGCGGTTAGCCGCCTTTTCCATTTCCGGCCTGAGCTCGTTATCCATCGTCCGGTGGATGTTGCGCAGCGTCCGGCGTAGTCGGATATCGCCGCGGATGCTGGACCGGCGTTTCATGCGCTACTCCTTGGCCTGGTCGGCCTTCGCTGGCTTGGCGGCTTTTTCCTCGACTGCCTCGGCATAGCCGCGGGCGATCAGGCCCTCGCCATACTCCCTCACTACTTCGAACTCTTCGCCCTTCTCGCGCTCGCCGGAGGCGCCCGTCAGCGGGCCCAATGCTCGAATTTTCATGTTTCACCTCATGGGTTGGGGACGCTGGAGCACAATAGCCTCAGCATGTCCCGTTCGTTGTTGAGTAGCGGCGACTCGATCCTGTATGTCACGCCGGTATGCAATTCTGTGAATCGCCAGCCGGCGACAACATCAGAACGAGGCCGGATACGGATCTCAGCGCTGATAACGGCCTCAATCTGCTCAGCTACTGGTGACACCCTGCCCGTGGGCATGGTGATCTCGGCCCATACCTTCCCGACATCAGCCCATACTTGGTCGAAGCCCCCGGTTTTGTTTTGCACGCGCTCCGGCTTGCTCAGCATGCCGCGGTGCCGCATGGGTCCGGCTTTCATCAGAAACGCTTCCTGTACCAGAGCAGCCTTTCGACGGCGAGCGGCATGGCCGTGGCGATAGTGCCTACAGCAACAGCCTCACGGTTGGCGTACCAGTGGCCGACCAGCAGCAGGACGGCCTGCTCGACATCGCCGGTCAACCCCATCTCCTCGGGCTCAACCGGGTCGGTCTCTACCAGCTTGCGGTCACAGTGCTGCTCGACATGGGCCTTAGCCGCCGCGACGTAGCCGCCGATCAAGGCATCTTCCTCGTCGCCGTCGACCCGCAGGTGCATTTTCACGGTGGCCAGGTCGAGCATTTACTTGGCCTCGGCCGCGGCTTTTTCTGCGGCAGCCTTTTCAGCAGCCGCTTTCTCGGCCGCTTCCTTCTCGGCGGCTTCCTTCTCAACTGCCGCTTTTTCTGCTGCAGCCTTCTCAGCGGCGGCTTTCTCGGCAGCAGCCTTGTCTTCCTTGGGTGCCGCAGGCTTGGTTTCCTTCGGCTTCGTCACCCGCGGCTTGCCATTCGCGTCAACCTCGACGGCCAGGCCTTTGCCAATCAGGGTGTGGGCGTACTCGTCATCCGCGTCATCGAAAGTTGCGCCAGCCTTGACCTTGTTCGAGTCGGCGCCGAGCAACGCACCGTTGCCGACAAAGCCCCACAGAATCTTGATTTTCATGTTGCCTCCAGAAACGACAGAGCCGGCGCTGAGCCGGCCCTTGGTCGGGGGTGGTGGATTAGGCAGCGGTCGGGAACCGGCCCTTGACCAGCGCCTCGCGGCGGCGGACACCGAGGCCCAGGCGCTCTTCGACCAGCAGCGCGCGCTCGTTCTTGATGAACTGGTCGTTGATCAGGCCCATCTTGAACAGGAACGACATGCGATCGAACAGCGTGGTAGAACGCGCAAAGTTGGCGGTAAGGAATTCGCCGCCGGTGTCTCCGTCGCCCTCGTCCATGCTGTCGGAGGTGATCACCGGGCGCCCCCACAGGATTGGAGTGACCAGGCCCTGCAGGTTGGCGAACAGATAGCGGTTCTCGCCATCCTTCTGCAGCTCGATGTTCATCCAGTCCAGTTCGGTCATGACCACACCATCGGCGGACATTTGCGACTGCTTGCGCACCTGGTAGATGGATCGACGGACCAAGTCGATGGCAGTATCGCCAGCTTTGCTCAGCGCGGTGTTGTAGTTGGTTGCCTGGGTCATCAGGCCGTTCAGGTTTTCGCCTGTACCGTCGCCTTTGAGGATCTGCGCCTCTTCCTCCAGCTTCAGGTCGTAACGCAGCAGCTGCTGCAGGTAGGCGAACAGCTGAGGGACGTCGTCCAACGCCTCGTCGGTCACCGGCATCCAGACCGCGATCTTCTTTACGCGGTCGGTTTCGGTGGTGAAGGTGACGTTGCTGGTCGGCTTCAGACCGCCCTCGGCCACCGGAGCCGCACCGCGGGTGTGCAGGTTCTCGCGGAAGTAGGTGTAGTTCTGGCCCGACACCGGCACAGCAGTCAGCAGATCACGAATGCGCAGCTCCTGGCGAATACCCGGCTGGATCACTGGATCGTATTGCGGGGCAACGATGCCAGCGCTGGTGACCTTCATTTCCTTCATGCTGGCCATGTCGGACTTGGTCACATCGAGTTCGGCCAGGCCACCGCCGCGCTTCAGGGATTTGTAGCTCTCGTCGCCCTTGATCAGGTCGATGAAGCTTTTGCCCTCGCCTGGTTGGCCGCGCAGCTTGACGCCTTTTTGCTCCAGGTCCACGACTTGGTCGATGACCTTTTGCAGCTCGCCCTTCTGGTCTTCGATCTGCTTTTTCAGGTCGCCAGCCACTTGGTTGCCTTTCTGGACCTCGTCCATGGCCGCATCGTACTTCTTCTGCAGCCCCTCGAAGCCGCTCTTCAGCTGCAGCTCCAGGGAGTCCTTCAATTCTTTTACTTCGCTCATCGTGCTACTCCGAAATGGTGGGTGAACAGGTTGGAAATGTCTTTCAGCTCATCCACGATCGCCGTGGCCTCGCTCCCGCCGTCACGGCGTAGCGCGGTGTAGCCGAGCGAAGCGACTGCCGCCGCTTCCTTCTGCGAGAGGCCCATGCGTTCGCGCAGAGCCTTCTCGAAAAGCCTGATATCCGACTTGACGCTGAGGACTTGTGCCTCGGGATTCATGCCGAACGGGACAAAGGAGGCCTCCCACAGTTCGGCCTCCTTGATGACGCGAACACGCCGGCCAGCGCGCTCCTCGAAATCAGCCTTTAGGGTGTTGAAGCCAATCGACATGCTGTCGAGGACTTCGTCTTTCATCAGCTCGTATGCGTCGCGCGCGTAGCTGACCTTGAGATTGACCTGCCCTTTCAGGAGCAGGCCATGATCGTCCGAGGTGAAGTCGGCGGCGCCGACCAGGCGGGTCAGGTCGTGATACAGGGCAAGCTTGAGCTTGCCGCCTCGGGTTGCCTTCACCCGAGTGAAGGCCCCGGGCACGATCACATCGTCACCAAGGTCCACGTTGTTGAATACCGCCGCGTAGCCCTCGAAGTTGCCGGCCTCGTCAACGGACTTGAGCTCAAACGGACATTCAAGGTTCACCATTCTTCTCCATCTCCCACCGGGTGACCCGGTTGTATTCGTCGCCTTCCAGGGGAGGCAGGTTTTCCTTCACGCGGACTTCGTTGATGGTCATCCAGCCGGAGCCGCCCGAACCGCCAAGTGCACTTCCGTAGTAGGTGGCACGGCCGGCGCTATCCGCACGCAGCAGGCCCTCGACGGCGAATTCGCAAAAGCGCGTCGCCGTTCGATAGAGCTTGTCGTTGAACTCGTCCTCTACCGCATCGATGAAGGGCTTGAGGCCGAAGGTGATGTAGCCGGTGAGCTGCTGCTCAAGGTTGGAGCCCATGATTGAGGTCTTGCCGGCGCGGTTGGCCAGCCAGAGCGGCACACCGTAGATGCCCGCCAGGGCTTCTTCCTGGAACTGCTGCGACTCGATGAATTGCGCATCCCTCTGGCTGATGCCAGCCGGGACGATCTTAGGGTTGCCCTGGAGAATCGCCATCTTGCCGATGTCGTCGGCGTCGGCCTTTCGCACATCGGGAAACTTCTCCATGACCTGAGCCTGTTGGGCCTTGGTCAGGAACTGCTCGTAGATGACGTAGCCGCCGGTAAAGCCGCCCTTGCGCATGAAGCGCGCCGACCACTGCTGGCCGGCCTTCGCCAGCCCCATGGTCTCGGCCTGGTGCTCGATCGGCGAGAGGCCAACGATGCCATCCAGGCTGAACAGCTTGAAATGCAGCATGTTCTCGGGCGACACCGGGTAGGGGGCGCCCTCACTTGGCTCGACCACATAAAGCAGGTCGTCTTCGGTGTCGATCTTAACCGTCCGCCAATCCAGCGGTACCAGACCGATCGGGTCACCATTCCTGTTCCGCTCGATCAGGGCGAAGGCGTTGCCTCGCAGTGCCATGTTCACGACCACGAACTTGAGGAAGTTCAGCATGGTCATGTAGGGGTTCGGCTTGCGCAGCAGCTTGAGCATTCGGTCGTTACCGGTCACCAACGCCCGGCCGCCGTCCTTGTCCTCGTAAAGCTTGAGCGGGAGACCGCTCAACGACTCGGAAAGGATCTTGACGCAGGACCAGACCATGCTGATCGATAATGCTGTCTTTGCGCTGACTCTTACCCCCGCCTTGGTGCGTTTGCCTCCGACCTCCAGGTCCACATCAACGCTGTTGCCCGTGACCGGGTCCGTATAGCTGAAGAAGTCCCAAGTCGCGGGGTTGTACCATTTGAATGCCATGGTCAGCCTATGAGTTCAAAGAATCCGTTTTCGAGGTAGTCAGCCATCCCGCCCTGCGCCTCTGGGTTCAGAGCGATGAGCGTCACGGCATTGAACAGAGCCATTAGGGGGTCGATCTTTGCCGATCCGCTGGCCTGCTTTGTGATGAGGATTGCGTTGCCTCTGGGCTCGACGCGGGCGTTCCCGCAGCACCAGGCCATCAGGGGTTGACCGCCATGCCACATACCGCCTTCTGCCAGCTTGCGCTCAGCGGTCTTGATTGCTCCGCCGAGCGTGTAACCCTGTTTCACTCCACCGATCTTCTCGCGAGGGATGCCCCGGGCCTCGAGGGCATCGAGGATCGCGCCAATTCCCACCGGGTCGAGCCCTACCTGATCGAGTAGGCCGGCCTCCTCCACCTGGGCGACAAGCTCGGCGATTTGGTCCACGTCGTCGCCGATGCGCTCAACCAGCGTCAGGTGCCCATCGTTGGCGAAGTCACGGATGCGGGGCGCCTCGGCCTTGCGCCTCTCCAGCACCGAGGGGTGAGCCCAGGCATGCGTCCAGGTAAGCCACCGGCGGCTATCGCGCTCGCGCCCCACTGCGGCAAAGCCAAGCAAGTCATCAAGGCCACCCCCGTCGATGCCGATGTCGATCACCTCGCACCGCTCTATCAGGTCCTCCAGCGTCCGGCAGTCATCCGACGCCTGCCGCTCCCAGTAGTCGGCGCCGGCCCAACGATCTGAGAGCAGCGCCAAGCCGATCTCGACGTTGAGGTGTTTGGCTAGGAAGCCGCGGAACGACTCTTCGCCATCCATCTGCGCCTGGGCATAGCCACGCTCAATGAATGGCTCATCAACCGACAGGCCCAGATTGGGGTTGGTGATGTAAGCGTTGGAAAAGTCTCGATGCGCTCCAGCGTCGAGCATCGCCTTTGGAAACTCGTACAGCACCGGCAAGAACGACTTGTCGACGATCTCGCCGTCGCGCACCTTGCGGGCGTACATGAGTTTCTGCCGGAACACGCCGGCCGGCGGCGCATCGGATTGAGTGGTGGCCCAGATGATGAAGCCCTCGGGGCGTGACGCCAGGCCGCCAGTTGCTTCGCGAAGCATGGCCTCAGCATTGTTCCGCTTGCCGAACACCCAGAGTTCGTCGATGAACACACCGATTGCCTTTTTGCCAGACACGGTCTCGCTGTCGGCTGCCACCACCTTCAAGGTCGCATTGGTCTGGTGATGGGTCACCGTCCGAATGTGGTCTTGAACTTTGAGCAGCGCCGATAATTCCTCATCGGCCCGCACCATGTCGCGGATCGGGATGTAGGAGTTGTCGGCAATCTCCTTGGTGGGAGCCAGGATGATGAACTCGCCCGATGGTCGCCAGTTGAGGATCAGAGCCGTCAGCATGATGCCGGCAGCGATCGTCGATTTGCCGTTCTTCTTGCTGATCAGCAGCATGAACTCGCTGACTAGGCGCCGGCCCTCGTCGGGGTCGTAGGCGCCGAAGATTGCGGCCACGAACTGATTCACCCAGTCGCGAACGGTCTCGCACATCAGCGGGCTGCCGGTGGCATCGACCATTCGCAGGGCGCCGAACACCTCCAGAGCTTCCTCAGCCTCGCTCGGGAACAGCGGGTCGAACGGGATCAGGCTCTGGCGCGCAACGATGCGCTTTTCCCAGTCAGGGCATGCAGTGGTCCAGTCCATCACTTCACCGATCGCAGCGGGCCGCGACGGGCGCCGAATTTACCAGCAGCTGCCTCGGCAGCTTTATCTTTTGCTTGCTCCTTCTTGCCGCTCTCCCCTCTACGGGCATGCACGAAGGGCATCAGGGCTTTGGCTGCATCAACGCGCAGCTTGGCCTCGGTGCCCAGGTCATTCATGACCGCGAGCAGGAAGTCTTTCGGGTCTTTGTGGGATAGCGCCTGGGAGAGGTCGAAACCGGCCGGCTCCCACTCACCTTCAAGGCTGTGGGCAGCTGCTGCGGGCTCAGTCGGCGATGTGCTCGCGGGCTGCTCGCAAGCGCCGCCTTTAACATCGTCTTTAACATCAGCTTTAACATCACCAGGCATCAGGCCGAGCGCTCGAAGCTTCTTCAGCTCGGCGGCAACATCGGGATCCTTGGCCAGCCGTGATCCGGCTGCAGATGCTGATTTTGCTGGGCATCCCGCCGCAATGGCTGCGTCTCGATTGGACGCACCTCCCCTCAGCGCGGCGATAAATGCGCGCTTCTTGGGTGTTAAAGCCATTTAACAAAAATCCTGTGGGGGGAAAAAATCTGTGCGTGGGATCGGAGGCGGTCTAGCTACGTGAGAATCGCTATATTTTATCCTCCCCCCACCTAGCGGCACGTCACTGGCGTGCCGCGAACCCTTCCGGCGCCGATCGCCGGCTTCAGCCAGCCAGGCCAGCAGCAGCTTCCTCGGCCTGCTTGACCGAGTCGTGGCAGGGCTTGCAGAGGGGCTGCCAGTTGCCCTGATCCCAGAAGAGATCCTTGTCGCCTCGGTGCGCAACGATGTGGTCGACGATATTCGCGCCGGCGGTTCGACCAATCCTCGCGCAGTACACGCAGAGCGGGTTGTCTCGCAGGTACTGCTCGCGCGCCTTCTGCCACTTGTAGTCGTAGCCTCGCTGGGAACTGGTCATTCCGCTCCGCCAGCTGCCTGGCGCGACCGTCTTGACCCGTGATCCTGCGCTTTCCTTGATGCGTGAACCCAAGGTCTTTAGCCTGGCCATCACTGCGTCACTCTGTTGAGAGCCTCATCGGCCTTGTCGGCTGCTTGGGTCGCGGTGGTTGCTGCCTTCGATGCCTTGGTCGCGGCACTCTCGGCCTTGCTGGTCAGCTCATCCAGGCGCTTATCACGCTCAGTCATGGCGGCGTCGTAGGCTTGGCGAATCTCGTCGACCTGGCGTGCCTGGGTGCTCGCCATGGCCCAATAAGCCGACTGCCAACCCAGTACCGCACCACCCGCGATTAGCAGTATGGCGATGATCCATACCTCAGCCCGTCGCCACCAGCGTCGGGCTATGAATTCCAATGCGCATTTGTCCATCACTTGGCACCTCCAAGCTGAGCGCGAAGCCGCGAGATCTCCTCGCTTTGGGTGGTGACCTTGTCGGTCAGCTGCTCAACCTGCCTGGTCAAGGCTAGGATGTTGCCCTCCAGGCGCCCGACCGATATCGCCAGATCATTGCGCTCTTTGGCGAACTGATCAGCGCGGGCTTCCGCCAGCTTGCGGGCTTCGCGCTCGGAGTCGAGCAATTCATTCAAGCGGCGGACGGTGCCGATATCGGCGTTATCCATGGCGCGGTCTGCGGCATCTTTCGAGAGGAACTTCCTCAGCCAAAGGAAGCCGCCGAGCAATACAGTGCCCGTTCCGCCCAGCCAGGTGGCTGTGCCTGGGCCGAGGTCGGTCGGGTCCATCGATGTCTCCAGAAACGAAAAGCCCCAGCGGATGCTGAGGCTTGAGTGTGCCTATGTTTTAGGTGTGTGCTGTAGCTTAAACCAAGAGTGCCTGTTCATCGCCTTCCAAAGCCCTCAAGGTCTCTCCAATCATTTCGTTGACTATCGCGAACCGGTTACCAGCGGCGAACACAGTGTTTTCCGACTCTTTGAACGAGCTGGCAAACGGCAGTTGAGAGCAGAGTTCCGACAGCTCATCGACAGCGGTTCTTAGCCGACTATCGTGGATCCTGACCTTTATCAGCGATACCTCGCGGAATGCGGCTCGGGTTTGCTCGTTTAAGTCCTCTGGCAGCATAGCCTTGCCCCAAATCCCGGTCTTGTGGAAAACGTCTGCATCCGAAATGTGACCCAAAGAGGAGCAGCGAACCAGGATGGAAATAGCCACCTGAAGGTCACCCAGCGCTTTTCGTTGGGATTCAATCCGCTGCATCAAAATTGCTTCTTTGCGCTTTTCGAATCGCACTGCTTTTTCGACTGCCGCTTTCCTGCCTTCAATCAGGACATCGAAACCCGCTTTGAGCATCACCCCGACGACCAAGGTGACTACGGGAAACCAAACAGAAGGGCTTAGCTCATCCATGATGTACGTCCTTAGCGCTGGGAAGCCTATCCCCAGACAGCGAAAAGCCCGCTCCTAGGAACGGGCTTTGCACGCGGAAAAACCGCAAAGTAACGTGAAATGTACTGATACTCCCCGGGGCTGTCAAGCAGCTTCGCGCCGGGTATCGAGCGCACCATCAATCCAGGCCACACCTGCTTTCCAAAGTTGCCTAGTTTTCTCCTCCCCGAAGCCCAGCTTTTTACCGACATCCTTGAGCGACGTGTCGCGTGAGGTGTAGTACTTGATGATGACCTGGCCGCATTCTGGATAGCGCTTTCGAAGGCGCCCGACTAGACGGTCAATGAATAGCGCGTCGTCGTCGGAAATCATAGGGTCGAGTATGGTGTTCTCCCGCGATGCGCAGCACGACACCCCCGATCCGAGCACCACCCAGCGCCCCCAGTGTTCCAGCAGATCCTCAGCCGACCTTTCTACATTGCTCATGCACTTCCCCCTCAATCCCCGGTGTAGTTGGTGCCGCCGGCGCCGCGCCGGTTGCTTCCCTGATATGCGGCCTCAGGCCCGGATGCCTGAAGGTTCTTCAGCTGCTCGATCTGCCGGAGCGCGGCCCGCAGCCTCATGCTGAGCTGGGTCACCAGTTCGTCCAGGGCCAAGGCCTCGCCAGTTGCAGCCGCTACCCAGCCCGAGGCGTTGCAGTGCTCGCATGGCAGCTCGTGAAACAAGCCCTTGGTGACCGCTCTCCCACGGCACAAAGGGCACTCTTCCAGCTGGACCACGGCCTTCTTCAAGGCTGGGCCGTGGCTTTTCCTCATTCCTTCGATCCCTCAACCTTCACGCAGCGGAATGTCTTGGGACCCACATAGAAGCCACCCAGGCGTTCGCACTCAGCGGCAACCGTGTGATGAGCACGAAGCCAGCCGATGTAGTAGGCCAGCAGCAGGCCCGCGGCCTGGTAAGCAAACTGAGCAACTGTCATTTCGAATCCTCGCTAATTACAAATGCGGTAAGGTCGTTCGGCGCCACGGCTGCTGTGGCCTCGGGCGAATTCTGCGAAATTTCGGATAAGGCCTTGGTAAGGCCGTGGATGGCTGCGAATCCAACCTGATCAAGCCAGGCGTGCCACTTCTCCAGGGCTGCGCGACGCTGCTGCATGGCCTGGGTGTGGATGTAGGTGCTGGCGATCTTGCCCAGCGTGTGGTTCAGCAGCATCTCGCCGATGTGGCCGTCGATGCCGAGGTCAGTCCAGGTGCTGCGGGACACCTTGCGCAGGTCGTGGCTGGTCCATTTGCCCTGCCCCAGGCGGGTGAACACGGCGCTGGCCTGGGTCTCGCTCAACGACAAGCCGCGACGATTCGGGAACAGGTACACGCCCTCGTAGCCTCCGGCCTGCTGAACGGCCCGGTACCGGATCAGCAGCGCCTCGACCTGGGCGGTCAGTGGCAGACGGTGCTCGGTGCGGGTCTTGGTGTTCGCCGCGGGAATGAACCACTCGGCCGCCGCCAGGGAGATCTCGCTCCAGCGCGCCATGCGGGTCTCGCCGATACGGGTGCCGTGGGCCAGCATCATCAGGGCCAACATGGCATCACCCGGTGCCGCTTCGAAGGCCTGGGCCAGCTGCTGCATCAACTCGGGCAGTTGCACGTCACGCAGCCGCGCGGCCTTGGGCAGGATCTTGGCCTTGGTGAAGTCGTTGAATCGCATCCCGGCCATTGGGTTGCGGTCGATCAGGCCCAGCTGCAGGGCCTGTCGGAAAGCGGTCAGAAGCAGCGCGAACATCTGTCGCAGGTAGGACAGCGACACCTCGGCCTGGCACGGCCACATCAGCTGCTTGTCCAGGGCATCGGCGGTTACATCGGCCACGGCCAGGTCATCCAGACGCGGCTTCAGGTGCTGAGCAATGGCTGAGCGGGCGCCGGCCTTGCGCTTGGCCGACAGCGAGCGGTCACGGGCCATGCGGTTGCCGTACCAGTCCAGCAATTGGCCCACGGTGACCATGCCCGAGACCACCGGCGCCGTGGCCGGGGATCGCAGCAGGCGCTGACGCAGCGCGGGGAGCTCGGCCAGCACCGCCGATACGCTCAGGTCGGGCCAGCGGGCAACCGGTACCCACTTCTTGCCGCGCACCAGGTGCCAGGTGCCACGCTCGCGGTTGCTCCAGAAGCGCAGGTAGAGGCCTGGGTGGCGTGGGTCGCGCAGGTCGCGCACAGACTTGTCGGCGGCCTGCCGGCGCACTTCGGCCTCGCTCAGCTTCACTTCACGGGTCGCGCTCATGCGGCCACCGTCGCAGGGAGCAGCAGGTAGGCGCGGATGGCCTCGACGGCATCGATGTTGCCCCGGCACACGATCGCCAGATAGCCCTGATCGCCGAGCGCCTGCAGGTAAGCGTCCTGGCTGGGGGACACCGGCGCATCGAACGGTGGCATGGCCTTGAACTCGATATACAGGCCGAAGTAGCCGCCGCGCGCCATCGGCAGCACCAGGTCGGGCACCCCGGCCTTCACGCCCTGCCCTTTCAGCTTGGCGGCCACGGCCTTGACCCGGTGACCGCCGTTCGGCACGTGGTAGATCAGCTTGTAAGCCTGCGGGTAGCGCAGCTGCAGCTCTTGAATCAGCGCGGCCTGCTCCTGCCCTTCCCGATCGACGGGTTTGGCACGCAGAGAACCCTGGCGCAAAGGCTTCATAGTCACCGATTTCATCAAACCGCCTTTCCCAGCTGGGTTTGGATTTTCGCCAAGCCTTCGGGAGAGACGAACACCCGGCCACCAAGCATGACCATGGTGTCGCAAGGGACCTCCTTGGCATTTACGCGATAGCGAAGGCCAGGTGCGTCTTTCCAATGGCACCACTTCCGCTCAGTCTTCCAGCGAACAGTTTTCGTCTTGGGCAGGTGCTCGCTGACGTAAATCGGAATGCCGTTGAAGGCCATAGCTGGACTCATGCTTCCTCCTTGCCACGGTGCGATTCCCACTCGAAGGGCACCACCACCCCGCCGCCCTCGCGCAGGCGGTCATAACACCGCTCGCCCATGGCGTGGCGCAGTTGGCCGGCCTCCAGGTTGGAGATCACCACCGTGGGGCGCATCTGCTCGTAGCGCCCGTTGATGATCGAAAACAGGGTGGTCAGTTCGAACTCGCTCGGCTGCTCCTTGCTGACCCCGACCTCGTCCAGCACCAGCAATGACGGCTCGATCAGGCTGGATAGGATGTCGGCCTCGGACTGCTCACTGTGGCGGTCGTAGGTCGCCCGGATGGATTGCAGAATCGCGCCAACGGTCCGGTAGACGGCGGTGGCCGAAGTGTTGCGCATCAGCTCGTTGGCCATGCCGGCACCCAGATGGGTCTTGCCGGTGCCGACCTTGCCCAACAGCATCAGGCACCGGCCGGTGCGCTCGATCTCCTCGAATGCCGCCACGTAGCGCGTGCAAAAGGCCAGGGCTTTACGCTGCCCTTCGTGCTCGACGCGATAGTTGGCCAGGGTGCGGTCGGCGAAACGCTTCGGGATCAGCGCCGACCCCAACTTGCGGGTCATCGCCTCGCGCTTCAGGCGGGTTTCCTCGGCCTGCTGCTTCGCCTCTCGTTCGACAATGGCGGCCTTCTCGCACGCAGGGCAGCGCCCAACGATTTCGCGGCCCATGAGCATGGTCACCCGCTGTTCGAAGTCGCCGTGATGCTCGCAGTGCGCAGGCTGTACGCGGAACCCGGCGGCGTTTCGCACCTCGGACATGGTGATCACCGATTCAGATCGCATAGGTACCGTCCTCGCGCTTGGTCAGGCCGCCGGTGTAGTCGCGGTCACTGAACCCGTGGTGGCGGCTGTTGGGATTGGACTTGGCAGGCAGCTGGGTGCCGATACGCTTGGTCACCCAGTCCACCTCGAACCCGCGCCAGCCGTTCTCGACGGCGACCTCAAGGGCTTGGGCGGGCTGGATGCCGAAAGCCTTGCACTGCTCCAGCTTGGCGTTCAGGCCGGACCAGATGCGGGCCGTCACCGGGGCTTTCGCTGCCTTGCGGACAGTCAGGTAGTCAACGATCAGCGATTCATCCAGGCCGTGGGGGTTGTCGGCCAGCATCGCTGCTTTGCCGAACGGTGCCTTGCGCTCAGACTTGGCCGGAGCATCCGGCGATTCGCTGGGGGGGCATGTAATATCTTCCGTAGGAAGATTTACATAGGGGGTTAGATTCTTAGAATAAAGAAGGGACTCGGCGGTTTTGGTCTGTTTCGACTCTTCGCCGATTCGGACCACTTGAGCCGAATCGGCTGTTTTGGTCTGATTCGGCTCAGTGACATAGGCCCAGTCTTTCGGGTCATTCACACCGATGTCGCCCCGGGCACCGCCCTCGCGGAACAGTACGCGTCGACGCAACAGGCTGGAAATGGCCTTCGACACGGTGTCGGGATGAGCGTGGATGGCCTTCGCGATGTCGGTAGCCGGGATGCGCTGAGCGCCCGCGCCGAAGTTGATTGTGGCCTTGGCCACGTACAGCACAATCTTCATCTCCCGAGCAGGGAGATCGATAGCCAGCAGGCCATCCATGAGCTGGTTGTCCATCCGGGTGAACCCCCTGGACTTGTCAAGTGGGACGATGTTTGTCATGCTTCAACTCGTGTCAAGTTGTAGAGAAAGCCGCCCTGCCAGGCGGTTTTTTTTCGTCTGCGATTTAGCTACTGGATGCCTGAACAGCTGGACGGACTCACTACTGGCGCAAGGCCAGGTCACGCATACTTGCTTACATCAGGCAGCACCAAGCTCAGGCCATATAACGCTCCAATCATCAGGGCGTAGCTGCTGACGAGTTACAGCACCGCGACTGGCTACCTCGGTCTTAGCGGCCATTTCAGCCGAAGCTATTTTGTGCCCGTAGGCAATTAGCCGCAGGTAGGCCCGAGACGTTCCGGTTTGAGCTACCTGCTCATCCGTCGCCGTCTTGAGCCACTCCAGCAGCCCGGTTTTTCTGGTCCGCATTTCGGGCCTCCGTAGTAGTCAACCAGATTATTACCGCTGGGTAATGATTAAACAATACCCACAGGGAATTTACCTTTTGGTAACGGTCACAGATCATTGCTCGATGGAAATTTCAGACATTCGCCGCGATAACCTGCGGCTACTTATGAATTCGCGCTTCGAAGGCAAACAGGCACGCATAGCCGATGCCTTGGGGAAGAGCGCGAACTACATCTCCCGCTGCCTGGCGAACCCAGACAGCTCTGGAGCGAAGAAGATCGGGGAGGATTTCGCGCGCGAGATCGAGGAGAACCTCGGCCTTCAGCGCTATGCGATGGATCAGCCAGGGCTTGTGACTAAGCAATCTTCTGTTGAGGCAAACGCCGAGTACATCGGCTCTTTCGACGTCTGGGACGACGATACGCCGCTGGGTGACGATGAGGTGTATGTGCCGTTTCTCAAGGAAGTAGAACTATCCGCAGGCCAGGGACGCACCGTGGTTCAGCAGTCAAGTAACCGAAAACTTCGCTTCGGCAAGCTGACACTGCGACGGCAGGGAGTTCAGCCCAGCGACGCGGTATGTGTAACAGTCAGCGGCAACAGCATGGAGCCTGTCTTGCCTGATGGCAGCACGGCCGGTGTAGATCAAGGCAGAACTGCGGTGGTTGATGGAAAAATGTATGCCATCAACCATGCCGGCCAGCTTCGGGTAAAAACCCTTTACCGGCTACCAGGGGGCGGCATCCGGCTCCGCAGCTTCAATCGAGATGAGCACCCGGATGAGGAATATACCGCCGAGGAACTCATCTCCAACCAGATCATCGTCCTCGGTCGTGTCTTCTGGTACTCAGTCCTCCTTTAGCCTGAATTGGTAACAGAGCCCGCTTATGCGGGCTTTTTTTTGCCTTCGAGAAAAAAGATTACCCATGGGTATTGACTGCAATAGTTACCCGCAGGTAACTTTACCTCAACGCCGGATCGACACCGGCCAGAAACGAAGGCAGCGATGGACAGGCCTCAACGGTCCAGAGGGGTGGCAACTGCCCCGGGCGTGCAGCGTAAAGCGCCAATGCAGTTTCCCAGCGGGTGAGCGCCGCGGCTGGGTAGAACAAAACGAGTGCGAACTGGATTAGGGCCAGGTGGTAATCAAGGCGCACATGAGTTTTCGGTCGACGCCAGTAGCGGACCGACAACGGAAAGCATCACTGAAGCGCCCGGCGCGTCCGGGCGCTTTGGGATGCGGACCATGTTCAATCAGCGTCGCTTGCCCAGGCTTGGAGCCCCACCCCTGACGAAGTGGACGTTAGCAAATGGGGTTGAGTGATCAGGACCTGACGGCAAGTAGGTCTGATCCAGATCCTTTGCGCAAACCTTGCAAAGGGCTGGAGGGCGTTCCCAATCTGCGTGAATTTTGAATTTTGACTTGCACCGCCAGCACACTTTCTCGATCCATTTCGAAGCGACAGCTGGCTGTTTCGCCTTAGGCGCCTTCAGAGACCAAGGCCCCTTTCCGGCCTGCTTATTGGCCTTTATAGCCGCCTTTGCGGCAGCCTTAGACGCCTTGCGGCTCTGCTTGGCGTTTGGATGGCCTTTGGCGAGCTTCTGCAGCTCAATGATTTTATCCAGCAGAGCAAACTCGTCGCGAAGCTGCAGAGTTACCTCATCCAGTTCTGGCTTGAGCTGCTTCTTTCGATCTTCGGCGTCCATATGGAACCCCTCCCCCTGATCATCACGCGAGGGTAGCAATTTGCCTCCATCTCGCGCCAGCTCATACCCAACGAGATCACATCATGGACACGATCACCACCGGCGCATGGATAGGCCATCTTGGCCGTGGCCTGGCGCCTCGCGAACTGCAATGCCTTCTTGACGTTGCCCAAGGATTCACGACGAAGGAAATCGCCAGGCACTTCGGCATCAGTGAAAGCGGCGTCGAGAAGCGCATCTGCGATGCCATGTTCAAGCTCGGCGTTGCCCGCCGGGCTGCTGCAGTGGCCGAAGCCATGCGCCGCAACATTATCAGCCCGCTCTGCATCGCCCTCGCCGCCCTGATCGCATCGCATGCGTTGATCAACGACAGCGATCCGATGCGCCGCGATCGCCGGGCGCCCGAGCGGCGCACCGCACAAGTTCGAATCGTTCGCCGGGCCGAGGCCCTGGAACTTCACGCCTGACCAATCCGAGGATTCACCATGCACACAGCAATGCACCCTGCTTTCGAGCAAAAGCTTGCCGTGCTCGCGGCCCTGCTCGAGCGCAGCACGTCAGCCAGGATCGAAGCCCACGCCAAGATCGGGCAGCAGGCCCCGCGCTACCAGGCTTCCGGCCGGGCCGGGACGTGGGAAGTGGTCGATATCGCCACTGGCGTGGTTCAAGGCTTCGCTTTCAGCTACCGAGCCGCGCTGCGGTTTGTGGATGCGATGGAAGCCGGGGCTGCGAGCAAGACAGGTGCTCGGCAATGAGCAAGCGCAAGCCGCACAACATGCGGGCACGCCTGGAGCGGACCTGCCGGGCGCTGGTATCTGCCAACCACGCCGCCGTGGTTAACATTGACCCGAGCGGCCAACAGGTGCTGCTCAACTGGAAGAACCTCAAGCAGATCTGCGTGCGGCAAGTCGTCGACGCAGTCTGCGACATCCCGCACCGCTGGACCATCTACCTCAACGTGCTGTGCCGGACTGAGTTCGGCGAGCGGTATCACAAGTCGATCGAGGTCGCGCCCCAGGATAACTATCGCGCCGAACACCTGACCGACGTAATCGAGACAACCTACATGGACCTGCGGGCGACCGCCAACCCTAATCATCTGGTGGCGGCCGGCTGGATCGCCATTCCCACTGACACTACGCTAGACGAGGCAGATGCAGCCAAAATATTTGCCACCGTCGGCGCCTGGAGTCAGTACTAGTATGCATGAAACGGGTGATAGTCCTTACTCTTTATCCGGATTACCATCCTCATCCTTGAGACTTTTAGCCACTTCCGACTTAAGCTTTGCTGTAACTTCGGCAAGTTCAGCCGGTGTCATATGATGCTGAATCCAATACTTTCTTGAATCAGCGGTAGTAGGATCTATTTTGAGATGGTCCTTCCATTTTACCAAGTCATTGGGAAGTGTGATTTTTCGTTGTTGCGATTCAAGCGTAGAAATACGCTTCGACATTTCCCGGGTTGCGCTCAGAATTTCCATCATTACATCTTGCTGAGGCCGGGGCCTCGAGACTTTTTCAGGTTCATTTTCGGCCAACGCGAGAGCGAACTCCGCTTCAAATTGAGGCCAGTAGACGATGAAAGCTTTCTCTAACACACGCTCGTCAAGCGAACGCTCTGCAAGGCACGCGTTCAGCGTTCTCATAAGTTCCCATACGCTCTCCCTGTCAGGTTTAGTGTGATTGAACTGAGCCAGCGGATCAGTCAAATCGTGAGGCTGGAGGTCGACTAAAAATGTGCAGACCCTATTTCCGCTCAGGCCTTTCGCCAGAGCACCAGACTCGAACAAAATCCATGGTTTATCTTTGTTGTCCTGTGTTAGACAGACAATACCGACCGATATATCTCGGAGCTTTTCGTTTATTTCGGTGAACCACAGCGAACCACGATCGATGTGACGCGTTGAAATCCAAGGTTCCGACGCTTGCAGTACACATTTTATCCAATCGCTAAGAACCTCGGCTACAGCGCGGCTGCGATTCCCAGACCAACTGATAAAGACCTTCATTGACACTCCCTAGCCCGGCCCCATGCCGGTCACCCGTAATACCCGATCCCAAACCAAATTGCCACCATGCCTCATCCGGCCACGGGGGCGGCGCATGCATGGAGAAAGTCATGAGCCAGTTCTACCTACAGGACAGCCGCAGCAACACCGGTGACGGCCTCATGTTCTGGGCCTTGGGCGGCGGTTACACCACCAACCTCGACAGGGCCGAACTGTTCACCCAGGAGCAAGCCTGTGGCCACCGGGATACAGACATCCCCTGGCCAAAAAATTACGTCGATGCGCGCGCACATTTCGGCGTCGACCACCAGTACATCAGCATGGACGAAGCTCGCGACCAGCTGAACCCAGGATGCACTGTGGTCCTGCAGATCCCAGGGCACTGGAATGGGAACGACATAGCCTTGGCCAGGTGGCCAATAGGACACACGTACCGATTCGAGAAAGCCCACCACCTCACCCTTGAGGCTGCCGAAGCGATCGGCAACGCGCCAGAGGTAGCAGTGATCTGGCCTTTGGCTTACCTCAATGAAAAGGCAAGGCGCCTGGTGCATAAGCGGGACGTGAACATCAAAGAAGCCCTGCACGGTACCGGCATCGAGCTGGTGAAGCCACGGAAGCAGCGCAAGGCCTGGCAGCGACCGCTCAATTGCCACGGCTGCGGACGCTTCATCAGCTGGGACGGGCGATTCCTCAACGACTGCGAGAACTGTGGCGCAAACAACTGCCCGTGACCCTCGAGCTCCTTCCGGGGTTTGCTAAGTTGTCACCGACATCCAATTTCCTAAATCTCTTGCCTATGTATCTGGTCAGGCACATGTTTTAGATTTTCTGGCTCAATAGAAAATCTAACGCACCTACGGTCTGCGCATATAAAAACTTTGCCTTTTCGATAGCCTCGTTTTTAACTGCTTCATACTCAGCCTTATCGCCAGATAAGAAACCGAGTTCAGCTGCCGTGTAAATTTGTTCAGGATAGTGGGTGAACATCCCTATAAATACATCTGGCCGCCCCTGGATTGCTGCCTCTTCATGGCCACTTAAGAACGCAACCGCAGATGCCCATGCTTTTTTGTAAACAGTAAAGGTATCCAGAACTATCATTCGCTTACTAGCCAGAGCCTCAACCAACTCGTCCGGAACCTCTTCGCCTCTAAGCTTGATTTCACAGGCCCTAGAAATATCCTGCAAATAACCACGATACCGGTGAAGATCCGTAGCAGCATCTTTCAAATTAGACAGCCTGGTGAATCGCTCAGAAAACCTGAATTGTTTTTTCCATGAAGTGAGCGCAGCAACCGCAACGAAACATGCAATGATTGTAGCTATATAACTAGTAGACTCCAGCAGATCTTTTAATAGCTGTTTATCTGCGAAAGCGGGCGCCCAAACTACGCCAGCAAAAAACGAGCCTCCAACTACGGCCGTCAGAGCAGCGATGTCTTTTCTTTCCATGTATCCCTATTGCTCCGGGCCGAATAAACACCCGGTAGCTTACGCCAGCAGCGAGACAGATGACCATGCCCACAGAAAACCGATCCAGCAACACCGAGATCGTCAGCGTGCCCTTCCAGCGCGAAGACCGGTACATCGTCGTCAAACGCAGCGACCTGGCGCTTCTGTCGCCTGTCGACTCCGATCTCGCACACTCCTATCTCGAAGGCGTGATGGGGCTGATGGCCGAGTGGAACTGCCCGGCGCGGGAATGCCTGGTGATTGAAAGCGATTGGCCGGAGTTCGCGCCAGCCTGGGCATCTATCGAAGCGCGCGTCACAGGCCGGCCAGCTCCGCAGCCCCAAGCCGAGCCGATAGCCTGGATGGTTGGCACTGCCTTCTGGTGGACCAAAGAAGAGGCTGAGCGGGATGCGGCGGCGACTGGGCTGCCGATTGTTGGCCTGGGCCCAATGACCGGCTCCGCTGAGGTTGAGCGGCTGCGCGGCGAAAACGAGCAGTTGCGCGAAGTCATCAAGCATTCCGACTCGAACATCCAACGGCAGAGCCTGCGGATTTCGAATCAGCGCGCCCAGCTGGCCGAGCGGGATGCGCTGCTGGATCGCGTCGTTGATCACGCCAAGTTCTGGCATGACCACCCATATGCCGAAGTCGTCGAAGGCATCGCCAAGGACTACAAAGCCATATCTGCCAGAGCGGAGCCGAAATGTGGAGCCTGCCATGGCCTTGGCCAGGTACGTATTGCCACTGTATGCGGCCCAGCCGACAAGACTTGCCAGACTTGCGCCAGCGCAGCGCCGGAGGCGAACTCGTGAGGACGCACTTCGCGCCATCCACCGACCTAGACGACCTTGAGCAAGCTCCCTGCGGTACATGGCTGGGCGATGCATCTGAACTGTCAGGCGAATGGGCCGAAGTTGATTGCCTGCGCTGCCAGAAACGCAAGGATAAGATCATCGCAGCGGCAGCAGCCGAAGAGCGCGCCATCGTTGAGCAGATGGGCCACATGACAGCCTTCATGCGCGCTGAGCGCCCGACGTAGCACATTTGTACTCCTGACGCCGTAACCCCTCCCCTGTCTATTTCGAGCAGGCTGCAAGCTTCTCAGTTGCTGCCAGACCCTCGGTGGCGATTCGGCGAGCACGCCCAACGCCCCAGGCCAGTGCCCTGGTCATCGACTCGCCTGGGCGGGAGTCGAAAGCCTCTTCGTGAAGCGCAGCGCCAGCAGCCGCATAGACACCGATGAACATCTGCGTCTGGCCCGTTCGCGCCAGCCTCACCTGGACATCGATAAATGTGCCGTCATCGAGAGTTTCGTCGTGCTCCCGGTGGTGGAGCGTTGGGTCCGCCCACTGCCAATAAACGTCTCCGCGAATTCGCATGCCGCCTCCTACGACTGAAGTCTTTCGTGTATGGCCAAAACCCACGATAGCGAAGCGGCGCCGCTGTACAACTGGAAAAAGCCGAACTGTGAACTGAATCAGACCACCGGCCCAAAAACTTCTACACCACCAATAACTTGTACAACTTCTGCCGCGATATGGCGGCCAAGGACGAAGTCATGCATGAAGAAAAGCAAATGATCCAGCCGCTCCAGGTCGTGCGCGACGAATACGGGTTCTGGACCCATCCGGCCTGGCCGGACGACGGCGACGAATGCGCCCTGCCGTTCAGCTGGTTCGGTGACCGCGGCCTGGAATACTGCGTGGTCGAGATGGAGAACGACGGGCCGGAAGAGTTGAATGCGGAATGGCTCGACGCCGGGGGCGACTATGACTGCACGCCCTGGCAGCCGAGCAAACCGGCCGGTGATGGCTGGTTCACTTTCTCGATCCACGACACCGAGGACGGGCCCGTGTGCGTGTGGATCCGCCACAAGGTGGAAGCATGACCCGCCTCGCCCTCTGCCTCCTGCTGCTGGCCACCGGCGCCAGCGCAACCGAGAACGTCATCGACGTGCAGCACGACAGCCAGCGCGGCGTCACCTGCTACCTGCTCAACGGGGTCGGCATCAGCTGCATCCCCGACAGCCAGCCGCAGGCCGGCAACCAGCGCCAGCTCTCCCCGCACGAAACACAACCCGAACCTACACCCGCACTGGCGCCTGGGCGCTGGATTGATGAGAGGTATCAGCTGTGACAGATCCTTCAGCACTCGGACGAGACATGTGGCTCATGCTCCGCTCCACTTTCGACGATGTGGCAGAGGCCAATGGGTTCTCTGGGCCCCGTGAAAAGGCGCAGCTCTGGGCCGGCTTCATGTCGGCCGCGAACGGGGCGATGTACCAACAGGTCGGCCGTGAGCAGGCCAAGATCATCAACGACGGCATCGAGGCCGCATTGGTTGATTTTGCACGTAGCAAACTGCAGGTGGTAAAGCCATGACCGACCTCATCGAAGTGAGGGTAGCCAACCTGATCGGCGCGCCGCTGGACTGGGCTGTGGCCATGGCCGAAGGCTTCGGCACAGACCCTGAGTGCAGGACCACAATCTGGCGCAGCCGGACTGATCCTACCAGCGTCAGCATCCGCGGTGCGGCCGATGGCTTCGGCTATCGCCCTTCCACCAACTGGGAGCACGGCGGGCCGCTATTCGAAAAGCACCAAGCAGGCTTAAGCCATGATCGGTACTTGTCAGGCGGCCCCTGCGGGTGCAGCGCAGGTCCGCTCAACTCGACATGGCTTTCAGGGCCCACTCCCCTTATCGCCTTATGTCGCGCCCTGGTCCACGCCAAGCTCGGACCGATCGTCCAGGTGCCGAAGGAGCTGATGCCGTGACTAACTACCAGTTCAACCTGATCCTGGCTTTGCTCTTCATGATCGCCGCCGATGGCGCCGGAACGCCAGGAGCTGCAGCTATCGGATACACGTTGGGCATTGCATGCGGCCTTTCCGCTCTGGTCTATGCCTTCTTGGAGCGCAAATCATGATCCTGCCCCTGATGTACATGGCCTACCTGGTATGGAAGGCGCCGCGATGAGCGATGAACTGAAACCATGCCCGAAGTGCGGCAGCGACAACTTGGAGCTTGATAGCAGTTCCGCGCTCAGCCTCAGCTGGGTCATCTGCAACGACTGCGAGTTCAAACTGCAAAAGAAGGTGCCCGAGGAGGGCATCTGGCGCCACTGGAACAAGATCAAGCCAAGCCCCGCAGCCTAACCCCTCCCCCTACAACTCAAGCCCGCCCACATGCGCGGGCGAGGATGAACTATGCCCGAAATCAAGTGCGAGCACGGCCACACCATGCGCGTCGGCACCGACCAGTGGGTAGAAACCTTGACACTGGATCAACTTCGCTACGCCCGCGACCAGATGGCCCTGAAGATCCAGGCGGCCGAGGCCCAGCCGAAGCGCTGCGTGTGGCGTGTCTGCCGCGGCGGCTTGGTCGAGGAGAACTACCGCGAGGAGGACTTCGAAAAAGCATCCGACCACCTGGTGCGCATCTTCAAGGAGCACTTCATCGAGGAGGCGAAGGCTTTCGTGGATCGCCATTACGGCACGCTGCGGTTCGAGCGCGAGATCCCACACCTCTCCGTAGAGCTGGTCAGCCAGTTCGAATACGACAACGAGTGGTTCCCGGCCAAGTCCTGACCAACAACCTGCCGCCACCGGCGGCGTGGAGACCATCCCATGGAAACCGAGATCCTTTCGGACGAAGAGCTGGCCGACTTGACCGGCTACAAGGCCAGGGGCTGGCAGCGCCGCTGGCTCAATGATCGCGGCTGGCACTTCGTCGAGAGTCGCGGTGGCCGGCCTCTGGTGGGCCGCCAGTACGCACGCATGAAGCTAGGCGTCACCCTTGAGGTCGTGCCGCTGGCACCACCGCCGCCAGTGACCCCGGCGTGGACCCCTGACATTTCGAAGGTGAGGTGAAATGCGCCCCAGGAAGACCGAGAACCGTGACCTGCCGCCCGGCATGTACCGGCGCAAGCGCACCAGCAAGAGCAAGAAGAACCCGGGCAAGGTATGGATCAGCTACTTCTACCTGGATAAAACCGGCAAGCCCATACCGCTGGGCACTGACTTGAGCCTGGCCAGGCTCAAGTGGGCCGAACTGGAGGCAAAGGAGAAACCGAAGGACCTGGTGACGATGGGTGCAATCTTCGACCGATACGAGCGCGACATCATCCCAAAGAAGGCGCCGCGCACCCAGAAGGACAACCTGGCGGAGATACGCCAGTTGCGCAATTACTTCGAGAAGGCGCCAATCGACGGAATCACACCCGCCCACGTGGCGAAGTATCGCGACGCCAGAACTGCGCCTGTTAGGGCGAACCGTGAGATCGCCACCCTGTCGCACATCTTCAACATCGCGCGGGAATGGGGGCTCACCACCAACGAGAACCCGTGCCAGGGTGTACGCAAGAACAGGGAGGTGCCACGGGACTTCTACGCCAATGACGCGATCTGGAACGCGGTTTACGCGAAAGCAGTTGGTGAATTGAAGGACGCCATGGACTTGGCATATTTGACGGGCCAGCGTCCCGCGGACGTGCTGGTGATGAGAAGGGACGACATTGAGGGTAAGGCCCTCGGCGTCAAGCAGAAGAAGACCCACAAAAAGCTGCGGATCATGCTTGAGGTCGATGGTGTGGAGAGTAGCTTGGGCGCCCTGATCAGGAAGATTCTGGAGCGCAACGCTCCGCATGGATCGCCCTACCTGCTGCTGACCGACAACGGCAAGCGGGTAACGGCACCGATGCTGCGCCATCGCTGGGACGATGCGAGGGAAGAGGCGGTGAAGGAAGCGGTGGCCGCCGGTGACCAGGTGCTGGCTGGCCGGATCAGCCAGTTTCAGTTCCGTGACATCCGCCCGAAGGCGGCGTCCGAGATCACCGATGTCGACCATGCAAGCCTGTTGCTCGGCCACACCAAGGGCGACATTACGGAGCGGGTCTACCGCAGAATTGGGGCGTTGGCGAAGCCCACCAAGTAGCAAAGTATTGTCAGCGCTGACAAATCAAACCATTCCCAATGGCGTGCCCATGGCTAGATTTTCTATGCCCCAAAAACGCAAAAAGCCCTGAATAATCTGGGCTTTGAATATGGCGGAAGCGTAGAGATTCGAACTCTAGGATAGTTGCCCATCGACGGTTTTCAAGACCGTTGCCTTAAACCACTCGGCCACGCTTCCAGCTCGTTTTGCGGCCGCCATAATAC
>Ga0213826_1000241_pt1 | contig 42124 bp, 37 predicted proteins | sample MC6MC0899MG_FD_180668 | JGI IMG/M metagenome (GOLD analysis project Ga0213826, IMG submission 180668) | Enriched soil aggregate microbial communities from Iowa State University, Ames, United States - MC6-MC0899-MG | ecosystem: Environmental > Terrestrial > Soil > Unclassified | place: USA: Iowa...
TTTCCTTGTCAGTAATAATATCACGGTTAGAATCAAGCTGATGCTGCATAATTCCAGAGGGATGGCATGACTGACATGCCAACTGCCATTGATAAACATCCATAAATGATATGTCGTTTCCATTATTATCAACGAAATCGCTGTCCCGATCTCTGCATATCTCCATTCTACTGCTTTCAGCTTACCTCTAAACAAAAATATCAAGATTGAAACTAAAATGAAGACGGAAATAACAACAAAGTGACTTAGGGAAAACATTTGAAAATCATTGTTTTTGAAACTTCGGCCAAACCACTCTGCCATCTAGCCACCCCATTTACGTTATTAATTCTTTTATTCAAACATTTAGTAAAGTATATTCGATGAAATAGCTTTTACTCCTTTAATGAAATTTATTGTTATTACAATATGAAGAAATTTTAATATGAAAATTTTTATTCTGTTAAGAAGTAAAACAAATTGACTATCATTAGACACTTCCCTTCAACAAAGTTTGGCAAAAAAAGAAATTTATTCACAAGGTTAATCGACATAATATTCCGGCAAATGGAATTATAATTATATTTGGTAGTGTATTAGCACTATTACTATTTATCCAAACTGTTAAAGGGGGTAATGTAATGAAAAAAATTTTTTCGCTTGGACTTGTATTAGCAATGGTATTTTTCTCTATTGTTCCAGCATTTGCGAAATCAACAACAGTTACAAAAAAAGAATTTGCACCCAAGCTGCCAGACTATCAAAAAGTTGATCCGAATCTCTCAAAAGATGTTTCATCGAAAGGCGGGGTAATTAAAGGCAAAGAACTACACGGCTATAACGGCAAATCGTATAGTAAACCACAAGAAACTGAGAGGTTACAGCCCAAAAAAGTGGAGGATCTAAAAACAAAAGGGATTGCCATTGTGGTGGATTTTCCTTTAGCGGCAGATGGAAAAAGTGCTGTTCCAGGTGTGGATTATGACCCAATCCCAATTAATCAATTTGATGATCTTATAAATGGAGATACGTTTAATCCTTATAGATTGGATATGTTTAAACATTTAGCAACTTTCAATGGAAAGCCAGCTTCTACCAATCGAACAATGAAGAATTTCTATAAAGAAGTTAGCTATGGAAAATTCAGTATGGATATTGATGTTGCAGGATGGTATACCTTGCCGCATTCCTATGACTATTATTTAGGTCAGAACAAAGGGTACCATAATGAAAATGGAGATGCACATATTGGGGAGTTGGTAAAAGATGCTATTAATCTAGCATCAAAGGATGTAGACTTCTCCCAATATGCCGTTCCAGCACAACCAGGTGATTTCTGGCTGCATGGCGATGCCACATCATTTACAAAGGACGGGCAAACCATTGATAAAATTGTACCTAATCTATTAATCATCCATCGTGGAACAGGTGCAGAGTTTAGCTTGGACCCAAGCCTAATTTGGTCACATAAATGGGATATTACAAGTGCAAGCTATTTCGGACAATACTATCAAACTGGGGTAGAACCTGATGAGTCAACATTAGAGCACACAGTGGTTGACGATGTAGCGGTGGATACGTATAATATCGTTCCAGAAGTGGGGCAGGATATTACAGGATATTTAAAAATATCAAATCCTGATCTTGTGGGACCGGATTATAATGGAAGAGAACCATCTCCACCAAGCGTTGGGGTTTTTGCACATGAATTTGGCCATGTTCTAGGGCTTCCAGATTTATATGATTATGGTTATGACTCGGAAGGAGTGGGAATGTTTAGTTTAATGGCTGGTGGTTCATACGGTCGTGATATGAATAACCGTTATTACTCAGGAAATTCACCAGTCCATCCGGATGCATGGTCAAAAACATATCTTGGCTTTGCTAAGGCGATTGAAGTGAATAAAAATCAACAACTAACACTTCGTCCAGTAGAACAGCAGCCCGATATATATAAGATTAATGTTCCTGGCTCCGAAGGTCGTGAATACTTCTTATTAGAGAATCGCCAGCAAACTGGTTTTGATGCTGGATTAGAATACAACTTAGATAGTAACAAATTACATGGATTAGTCGTCTATCATGTGGTGGAGGATATTCTCTCACGTAATTTTTGGAGGCCAAATGAAGCGCAAAACTGGGATTTAAACCACCTTGGGTTAGCACAGGTGCCAGTAAATCCTGCCAATGGAGAGCGGCATTATGCGGTAAGTGTTGTTCAAGCAGATGGTTCCTTTGATATGGAGCGATATTTGAATGATGGAGATTCAGGCGATGTATTCCCTGGTAAATACAAAGTAACCTCAATAAATCCTAAAGGGAATGTGGGTCCAAACACAACCTCATTATACAAATGGTCGAAAAAGGGCACTGAAACAGGCATTCAAATAACAAATATTGTTGAAGAAGCAAATGGTACTGTTACATTAAATGTAATTTTTAATAAATGATAAGATGTTGATTGTAAAGGTGCAGGAGAAGAATTCTTCTGCACCTTTATTTTTTTCATTGCTCAAACTGTAGATTTCCAATTCTCTATTTACTTTGGGAAATCCCTTTAATTTGGAAAATAATCGACGAGTGCCTGACACTATCGATGTATGATATAATAGTTTGTCGAAGATACTCGAAATGAATTTAACACTGGAGGTCATTATGGCTGCTTATACGCCGATGATACAGCAATATTTAACCGTTAAGGCAGATTATCAAGATGCCTTTTTATTTTTTCGCTTGGGCGATTTTTATGAAATGTTTTTTGAGGATGCGGTTAAGGCATCACAGGAATTAGAGATAACACTTACAAGCCGCGATGGCGGTTCTGAGGATCGGATTCCAATGTGCGGTGTTCCCTATCATGCCGCACCGAATTATATTGAACAGCTTATTTCAAAAGGGTACAAAGTGGCGATTTGCGAGCAAATGGAAGACGCAAAACAAACCAAAGGCATGGTAAGACGCGAAGTTGTCCAATTGATCACTCCAGGTACGGTGATGGATGGAAAGGGATTAACGGAAAAAGAGAATAACTATATTGCATCGATTACCGCTTTTAACGATCAAACATACGGATTTGCCTATAACGACATTTCTACTGGTGAGAGTAGAGTAACCTTGCTTTCAAGTAATTTTGATGAAGTATTAAATGAACTGGCGGTTTTAAGTGCCAAAGAAGTAGTTGTCGCTAGCAGTTTTGATGGGGAACTCCAAAAGAAAATGCGGGAACGTGATGTTCTGGCAATCTCATTTGAGGATAATAGTTCAATAGATATGAACTTTTCCCATCTGCTTGATGACCTAAATCAGGATAAATTAAAGCAAGCAGCGGCAAGACTGTTTAACTATTTATATCGTTCGCAAAAGAGAAGCCTTGACCATCTTCAGCCTGTTACGACATATCAAATTCATCAATATATGAAAATTGATTATTTTTCAAAACGTAATCTTGAATTAACCGAGACCATTCGTTCTAAAGGGAAAAAAGGGTCGTTATTATGGCTGCTAGATGAAACGATGACAGCAATGGGTGGAAGGATGTTAAAGCACTGGATTGATCGGCCGTTAATCAATCAGGCTGGAATCGAACATCGTCAAACCATAGTGGAAGTTCTTATGAGTCATTATTTTGAACGCCAAGAGCTTCGTGAAAAATTAAAAGAGGTATACGATTTAGAGCGTTTAGCAGGGCGGGTTGCTTTTGGTAATGTCAATGCCCGCGATTTAGTGCAATTAAAGCGCTCGTTAATGCAGGTCCCATTTTTAAAAGAAATCCTCCAGAATATGCAAAATGAAGAAGTGGAGAAAATCGCAGAGGGACTTGACCCATGTGAAGAGATTACAGATTTGTTGGAGCAGGCGATTGTTGAAAATCCTCCTTTATCCCTAAAAGAAGGTAATATGATTCGCGATGGCTACCATGCCCAGCTTGATCAGTATCGCGATGCCAGCCGTAATGGGAAAACATGGATTGCTCAATTAGAGCGTGAAGAACGTGAAAAGACAGGAATTAAATCATTAAAGGTTGGGTATAACCGCGTATTTGGGTACTATATTGAAGTTACACGTGCAAATCTGCATCTTTTGGAAGAAGGGCAGTATGAACGTAAGCAAACGTTAACGAATGCTGAACGTTTTATTACCCCGGCCTTAAAGGAAAAAGAGGCATTAATTTTACAAGCGGAAGAAAAATGCGGTGAGCTTGAATACGATTTGTTTAGCGGAATCCGCGAGATTGTCAAAGAACAAATTCCGCGATTACAGGCATTGGCGAAAACGGTCAGTGAGCTAGATGTACTGCAATGTTTTGCCCAAGTGAGTGAGGAGCGCCGCTATGTTAAACCTCAGTTTTCGTCTGAAAGAAGAGTAGTGGTAAGAGATGGGCGTCATCCTGTTGTTGAAAAAGTATTAAACTCCCAAGAATATGTTGCGAATGATTGCCAGATGGACAGCGACCGGGAAGTTTTATTAATAACAGGTCCAAATATGTCAGGTAAAAGTACGTACATGCGCCAAATTGCGCTGACAGCCATTTTAGCACAAATTGGCTGTTATGTTCCGGCATCAGAGGCAGTACTGCCAATTTTTGACCAGGTATTTACACGCATTGGGGCAGCCGATGACCTAATTTCCGGACAGAGTACATTTATGGTCGAAATGCTGGAAGCTAAAAATGCAATTACCAACGCAACTCAAAATAGCTTAATCTTGTTTGATGAAATTGGCAGAGGCACCTCCACGTATGACGGCATGGCCCTTGCGCAGGCGATTATTGAATATATTCATGAGCGGATTGGGGCGAAAACATTATTTTCCACCCATTATCATGAGTTAACGGGATTGAATGAAGAACTTTCGAAGTTAAAAAATATTCACGTGAGCGCGATTGAACATAACGGCAAGGTCGTTTTTCTTCATAAAATAAAAGAAGGACCGGCCGATAAGAGCTACGGGATCCATGTGGCTCAGCTTGCGGAACTTCCTGCAGAATTAATCAGCCGGGCAAATGAAATTTTAACAGCATTAGAACAGTCAGATGTTCAGACTGTCACTAAAAATATAGCAAAAGTCATCGAAGAAAAACCTCAAGAACCACTTGCACAGCTGTCATTTTTTGATGAGCCGAAAGAGCCGATTAAACATGAACCATCTTCAAAAGAAAAAAGAGTATTAGAGAAAATAAGAGAATTAGATTTATTAGATGTTACCCCGCTACAGGCGATTAACATGCTATACGAGCTCCAGAAAAAGTTAAAATAAGGGGTGAAGGCGAATGGGAAAGATTATCCAATTAGATGATGCTCTGTCAAACAAAATAGCAGCGGGAGAAGTCGTCGAACGCCCCGCCTCTGTTGTAAAAGAGCTTGTAGAAAATGCGATTGATGCCGGCAGTACTGTGATTGAAATTGAAGTTGAGGAAGCTGGGCTTGCTAAAATTCGGATAACCGATAACGGCTACGGCATTGACGAAGAGGACGTTTTAATTGCCTTTCAACGCCATGCCACTTCAAAAATAAAAGATGAAAATGACTTGTTTCGTATCCGTACCCTTGGATTCCGCGGTGAAGCACTGCCGAGTATCGCTTCGGTTTCCAGACTCGAAATGAAAACCTCTACTGGAGAAGGCGCCGGAAATCGAGTGGTAATAGAAGGCGGCAAAGTAGAGGTGTTTGAAAAAGCATCGGCAAGACGGGGAACGGATATCACGATTACCGATTTATTTTTCAATACGCCTGCCCGTTTGAAATATATGAAGACGATTCACACGGAACTTGGAAATATTACCGATGTCGTCAACCGGCTGGCATTATCCCATCCTGAGGTCGCGTTTCGCTTAATTCATAATGAGCGGAGGCTGCTGCAAACAACTGGAAATGGTGATGTTCGACAGGTGCTGGCAGCAATTTATGGGCTGGCAATTGCTAAGCAGCTTGTGCCAATTAATGGGCAGTCACTTGATTATAAAATCAGTGGATTTGCCTCGATGCCCGAGGTAACACGGGCGTCAAGAAATTATATCTCGACGATGATCAATGGCCGATTTATAAAAAACTATCCGTTGGCGAAAGCGATCCAAGAAGGCTACCATACCTTGCTGCCGATTGGCAGGTTTCCGATTGTGCTTCTTAATATAGAAATGGACCCGCTCTTAGTGGATGTCAATGTCCACCCTTCGAAAATGGAAGTTCGAATAAGTAAAGAAACAGAGTTAGATGAGCTAGTTACTACAATTATTAAAGAGGCATTTAAATCGAAAATTCTAATTCCAACGGCATATACACCTGTGAAAAAGGAAGAAGCTAAATCAGAGCAGACATCGTTAATACTGGACGAAGGAACACCAAGTAAAGAAGAAGTTCAAAGGGAATGGCCAGTTCCTGTGCAAACTGTTCAGGAAAACCGGACAATCCCGGTTTCATCATATGCAAATATTCCTGTTAGGACTGTAGAGCAAAATGAAACTGATGGTTGGAATTCAACAAAACCATTTTTCGATACAGCTGAACAAATGATCGAATCAATTGACGGTACAACTGAAGATCGGCAAATAATAGATTCTCCTATCGAACGAGTTCAAACTGAAAGCAGAATCCCGCGTTTATACCCAATCGGGCAAATGCACGGGACTTATATTTTTGCACAGAATGAAAATGGCTTATACATTATCGACCAGCACGCCGCACAAGAACGGTTGAAATATGAGTATTTCCGCGAAAAGGTGGGGCTGGTTCAGTCTGAATTACAAGAAATGCTAGTACCAATTACCTTTGAATATTCAACAGATGAATATGTAAAAATCACGGAGAATTTAAATGAACTTGAAAAGGTCGGAGTGTTTCTCGAGGAATTCGGTTTGAATAGTTTTATTGTCCGTTCTCATCCTCAATGGTTCCCAAAAGGGGATGAAAAGCAGATCATTGAAGATATGATTGAGCAGCTTTTATCGATGAAAAAAGTCGATATTAAAAAGCTACGTGAAGAAGCTGCCATCATGATGAGCTGTAAAGCATCGATTAAAGCGAATCGCCATTTACGTAACGATGAAATCCAAGCCCTGCTGGATGATTTACGAAAAGCATCTGATCCTTTCACCTGTCCGCATGGAAGGCCAATTATCGTGCACTATAGTGTTTATGAAATGGAAAAAATGTTTAAACGGGTGATGTAATTAATTGTGACCCTTGTTACACAATAAACGGGGGAACAGTCACAAAACAGATTAATTGTGACCGATAATTCCAAAAAAGTGATAGAACGGTAACAAAGAAGCTACTTATGACTGAGTATCCAATAAAAATGGCTGAGGGTTGTCCCTCAGCCTTCTTTTTTATAAATGACTCTTTTCAACAACTATCCTATTTCACCGCAGCTTGCAGCTTACCCATGTATTGAAGCGCCATGCCAGTTCCTACTGCCACAGATTCTAGTGGGTTTGTAGCCAGTTGCACAGGTACAAAGATTTCCTCACTAAGCCATGCCTCCATACCATTTAATAATGCTCCGCCGCCAGTAAGAATAACTCCCCGGTCAACGATATCGCCGCTTAGTTCCGCGGGACAATCTTCCAGTGTCGCTCGGACGGCTTCTAAAATATGCAAAAGGGATTCTTTAATAGCATTACGAGTCTCGTAGGATGATAGTGTAATTGTTTTTGGCAAACCTGTCACAAGATCACGGCCACGGACTTCCATAGAAAGTTCCTCATGGTCAATGAGCGCATAGCCAATTTCCATTTTAATGTTTTCGGCAGTGCGTTCTCCAATTAACACATTGTATTCTTTTCGAACATATTGAACAATATCATCATCAAGGCGATCGCCGCCAATTTTGATCGAGTGGCAGGCCACAACGCCGCCAAAGGAAATTATGGCAACCTCTGTATTACCACCCCCAATGTCGACAACTACATTAGCTACGGGTTCATCGACAGGTAATCCTGCCCCGATGGCTGCAGCTACTGGTTCTTCAATCAAGGATATTTTTTTAGCACCGGCATTTCTGACTGCATCTTGAATGGCTCTTCGATCCACACTAGTGGAACCAGATGGGATACAAACGACCACATTCGGTTTCCGAATCGCAAAACCCATTTTTTTAGATGCTTTTCGCATCACATGCTTGAGCATTTCGGTTGTAACATCAAAGTCAGCAATGACTCCATCCTTTAAAGGACGAATTGCTACAATTTTTTCAGGAGTCTTTCCAATCATTTCTTTCGCTTCGAGCCCGACGGCTACTACATTTTTTGTTACTGTATCGATGGCCACGACTGATGGCTCATTAAGTGCGATTCCTTTGTTTTTACTATACACCAATATATTTGCTGTTCCTAAATCAATTCCAATATCAAAAGTTGAAAGCATCTTTTCACCTTATTCCTCATTTATTATTTAAAACTAATATGGCGTTCCACGCCGCTTTCTACATGAAAATATATTCAGTGACTCTACCGTAGTCACATAATAAAGGCGGTGTGAGCAGAGCTGAACTTATCTGCATTCATTGTGAAAAAGTTTATATTTTTCAGTAATTTTAGATAGAGTGATCCACTTTTGCGACGCTCCGCCCCTTTTCCATAAATACACTACGAATAAGCCTAACATGAATGTGGGGGTGAAAAGTGGTTTGTAAATGAACCGTTAACGATTTGTAAACTTACAAGAAATATTTTTCATCTTTGGTACAAAAATGGATAAATAAATCATTCAATAAAACGCATAGAAAATAAATTTTTTGTATATACTTATTTGATGTTCAACTGCTTTTCAAATTTGTGTTACGATGGATATGTGGAAGCGGAATAATAGAACTTAGCTTCACTGAAAATGGAATAAGGCAGTGTGAAAATATTGGATTCAAAACAAAAATTATTAGTTATCATTGGTCCAACCGCAGTAGGAAAAACAAAATTAAGTATCGAAATGGCCAAACGGTATAATGGTGAAATCATTAGCGGGGATTCAATGCAAATTTATCGTGGAATGGATATCGGAACAGCTAAAATCACGGAGAAAGAAATGGAAGGGATTCCTCACTATTTAATCGATATCAAAGAGCCTTCGGACAATTTTTCCGTAGCTGAATTTCAACATCTAGTTCGGGATAGAATAAATGAGATTGCTAAAAAAGGAAAGCTTCCCATAATTGTAGGCGGGACAGGGTTGTATATCCAGTCCGTTATTTATGATTATCAATTTTCCGATGTTCCAGGAGATGAAACATTCCGCCTTAAGCTAGAAGAAAGAGCAAAGGAAATTGGAAATGAAGCGTTGTATAAAGAATTATTAGCGGTTGATCAAGAAAGTGCTGCACAAATTCATCCGAATAATGTTAGAAGAGTGATCCGTGCTCTTGAAATATTTCATCTAACAGGTAAGACGATGAAGGACTTACAAAGTACCCAGCAGCGAGACCTATTGTATGATACAGCACTTGTCGGCTTAACAATGGACCGTGAGAATCTTTACAAGCGCATAAATACTCGTGTAGACTTAATGATCAATGAAGGTCTTATAACAGAAGTGAAGAGCTTATATCAACAAGGCTTACGTGATTGTCAATCCATCCAAGCAATTGGCTACAAAGAAATTTATGACTATTTGGACGGCAAAGTAACATTGGAAGAAGCTGTAGAAAATTTAAAACAGAATTCACGAAGATATGCCAAAAGGCAATTGACTTGGTTTCGTAACAAAATGGATGTACAATGGTTTGATATGACAGATGTGAATAATTTCTCAAAAAAAATAGCGGAAATTTCACATTATGTTGAAGGAAAGCTTCAAGTAAAATCGAATACATATTAGTAGAGATAAAAGAGGAGGATATATTAATGAAAACAACAATTAATATTCAAGATCAATTTTTAAATCAGTGCCGGAAAGACAATACCCACGTTACGGTGTTCCTTCTTAACGGTTTTCAATTAAGAGGCCAAATTAAAGGCTTTGATAATTTTACAGTTCTTTTTGAATCAGAGGGGAAACAGCAATTGGTCTATAAACATGCCATTTCAACCTTTGCACCTCAAAGAAATGTTCAGCTTGAATTGGATAACCAATAAATATTAGTCTAAATTGAGTCCATTCCGAATGGGCTCTTTTTTATTTTTCAAAAAAATGGATCATTCACAGGAAAATCTTTTTTAATGAATTTTAATGGTTGTGAATACACATAGAATGAAGGATTTTGTCTAAACCAATACACTTCTAAAGTAGCCTAACCAAGCTACCTTACGTATACTGTCTGCAGAATGAGAGGTGATAGCTTTGGATCAACCATTTCGAATGAAAAGTAACGGTCAAATAAGAGTTGTACTTAATTCACAGAAAAGAAAAACAGTTACAAAGGAGTTACCAGACTTTCAAGTTGTTCCAAAGGTCATTCCCCCCGAGCATTCGGCCCTTAAGGAAATTGAAGAGGAGCTCGGGGCTTTAGTTGGCATGGAAGAAATGAAACGTATGATAAAAGAAATTTATGCATGGATTTATGTAAACAAGAAGCGTGAGGAAATGGGGCTGAAAGCCAGGAAACAAGCCCTGCATATGATGTTTAAAGGGAATCCGGGAACAGGGAAAACAACAGTAGCGAGGCTGATTGGCAAGTTGTTTCAAAAAATGAGCGTATTGACAAAAGGTCACTTAATTGAAGCAGAACGTGCTGATCTCGTTGGCGAGTATATTGGCCATACTGCTCAAAAAACCAGAGATTTGATAAAAAAAGCTCATGGAGGAATTCTTTTTATCGATGAGGCCTATTCCTTAGGGAGAGGCGGAGAAAAGGATTTTGGAAAGGAAGCCATCGATACACTCGTGAAGCATATGGAGGATAAACAACATGAATTTATCCTGATTCTTGCGGGGTATTCCCGCGAAATGGATCATTTTTTAACCTTGAATCCCGGTCTTCATTCTCGATTTCCATTAGTAATTGATTTTCCAGACTATACTATTGATCAATTAATGGATATTTCCGGCAGGATGTTAGTAGAGAGAGAATACACGTTGAGTCATGAGGCTGAAAAAAAACTAAGAGATCATTTGATTTGGGTGAAGGCTGTGTTAAATCCTAATAGCTTTTCAAACGGCAGATACGTCCGCAACGTGATTGAAAAATCAGTTCGTGCGCAAGCGATGAGGCTGTTAATGCTTAACAGCTATGACAGGCATGAATTGATGACGATTAGAAGCAATGACCTTGTGTTTGAAGAAGACTAAAGAAAAAATCGGCGGAATGATAAAAAACCGCCGATTTTGAATGTGTATATTTAGTGTGATCCAAGCCTTCGTGAAGGCAGCTTCCAATCAAAGGTGTAAGAAAGAACACGAAAAACCGTTACAATAACAAATAAGGTATACAATTCCCATGGATTTGATGCAATCTGAAGTCCGATGATGACGCCAGCAAGAATGGCCCAAACGGCATAAATTTCAGCTCTGAGTACAATCGGTTTCCTTCCTGCTAATAAATCACGGATGATCCCGCCGCCAATTCCGGTCAATACGGCTGCAACAATTACAGCGCTCAGTGGATGGTTCATATTTACAGCATACATTGCACCCTGAATAGCAAACGCGGACAGGCCTATTGCATCGAACAGGTTTCCCCATTTTTGCCAGTGTTTAAGAAGGTTGGTTGGAAATAAAAACACGGCAGTAATCGACAACAAGGCAATTTGAAAAAATAAACTCTGTTCCCATAAGGCAGAGACCGGTACACCGATTAATAGGTTTCGAATGGCCCCGCCGCCAAAAGCGGTGACAATTCCTAAAATGTACACTCCTAAAATATCATATTCCTCTTCCATGGCAACAATTGCGCCGCTGACCGCAAAGGCAATCGTGCCAATCATGCTTAAAACTTCCCATGTCATTATAACTGTTTCTCCTTGATGACTTTTATGAAAAAACTATGATAATAGTAAAATCCGTTCAAATAACAAACATTAAAATTTTATCACGATACAGGAAAATTACAACAAATTTTTTTATACTTAATAGGTATGGGGAAATTAGAGAAAGTAATCGTTTTTTGTTATGATGAGTGGTAGAGATTTTAAAGAAGGAAGGATGCCTAGTGAAACAAATGGAAACGAAGGAGAAAGCAATCCTTGTCGGCTGTCAAACCAATGCTAATGATGATTTACGTTTTCACTATTCGATGGAAGAGTTAAGTTCATTAACAGAAACCGCTCAGGGAGAAGTGGTGATGTCAGTCGTCCAAAAACGGGAACGGGTTCATCCGGCAACCTATATAGGGAAAGGGAAAGTAGAAGAACTAAATGCGCTCGTTGATGAACTTGAAGCGGATATAGTAATTTTTAATGATGAACTATCTCCAAGTCAAAAGAGAAATCTTGCTTCCGAGGTGAATGCTCGGATTATTGACCGGACCCAACTCATTTTAGATATTTTTGCACAAAGGGCACGCTCCAAAGAAGGTAAGCTCCAGGTTGAACTTGCACAGCTTCAATATATACTACCACGCTTAGCTGGCCAAGGTACCGCATTATCTCGTCTTGGTGCTGGAATTGGAACAAGAGGTCCCGGGGAAACAAAGTTAGAATCGGATCGCCGGCACATCCGCCGCAGAATCGATGACATTAAAACCCAGCTATCGGTCATCGTTCAGCACCGAAATCGATATCGGGAAAGAAGAAAGAAAAACAAAGCCTTTCAAGTGGCAATTGTCGGCTACACGAATGCTGGGAAATCAACTCTTTTTAATCGTTTATCTGAAGCAGAATCCTACGAGGAAAATCAATTGTTTGCAACGCTTGACCCGATGACGCGTAAATTGATTTTACCAAGTGGCTTTTTATCTTTGATCACTGATACAGTTGGCTTTATTCAAGATCTCCCGACAACACTGATAGCGGCATTTCGCTCAACACTAGAGGAAGTAAAGGAAGCGGACCTGCTCCTCCATGTAGTTGACATGTCGAATCCAGACTATTTTCATCACGAAAAAACAGTAAAAAAGCTGCTGGATGATTTAGAAATAAAAGATATCCCACAGCTAACCGTTTATAATAAAAAAGATAGGCAGCATCCTGATTTTGTTCCAACTGCTGATACGCCGACTGTATTTATTAGTGCTTTTGACCAAAAAGATCGTCAGGCTTTAAAGGAGAAAATGGAAAGGGTCATTATTGAAATGATGAAACCTTATGACGTGAAGGTTCCTTCTACGGAAGGAAAACTGCTCTCTCAATTAAAAAATGAGACCGTATTAAGAGAACTTACTTTTGATGAACAGGAGCAGTTTTATCGGTGTAAAGGGTACACATTAGAGGATCATCAAATAACCGGACTATTACTGAAATTTAATAATTAGATAGGAGTAACAACATGTTTCAACAATTAGATAATGGGGAAAAGCTCCAACCGATTGTAAAAGAGGTTGAAAAACAAATTGCTGTAGTACATAAAGAAATAGACGAAAGAATTGAGACTAATCAATTTAGGGTATTAAAGAGTTTTCAAAACAAACGGGTGAGCGATTCCCATTTTATCCCCTCCACCGGTTATGGATATGATGATATTGGCCGTGATACATTGGAAATAGTCTATGCTGATGTCTTCGGAGCGGAGGCAGGGCTTGTCAGGCCGCAAATAATTTCCGGTACGCACGCCATATCTATTGCTTTATTTGGTGTTCTCCGTCCAGGAGACGAACTTCTTTATATTACTGGTAAACCATACGATACACTTGAAGAAATCGTTGGAATCCGTGGGAACGGGGTAGGTTCATTAAAGGAATTCGGCATATCTTATGATAGCGTGGAACTGTTGGGCGATGGTGGAATCAATTGGAATGTAGTTTCAGAAAAAATAAAGCCAAATACGAAAATGATTGGAATTCAGCGCTCCAAAGGGTATGCCACAAGGCCTTCTTTCACGGTTGCGGAAATCGGCGAGATGATTAAGAATGTCAAAGAAATCAAACAAGACGTAGTCGTGTTTGTTGATAACTGTTATGGAGAATTTGTTGAAGATCTGGAGCCTTGTCATGTGGGAGCAGACTTGATGGCAGGTTCACTTATTAAAAATCCCGGTGGCGGGATTGCCAAAACAGGCGGCTATATCGTCGGCAAAAAACAGTGGGTGGAGGCATGTTCCTACCGGATGACATCACCTGGAATCGGTGCGGAGGCGGGGGCTTCCCTTTATAGCCTGCAGGAAATGTATCAAGGTTTCTTCCTTGCACCACACGTGGTAGGTCAGGCATTAAAAGGTGCCGTTTTTACCGCGGCAATGCTGGAGAAATTGGGAATGAATTCCTCACCGAGATGGGATGCGAAAAGGACAGATTTAATTCAATCGGTACAGTTCAATGACCGGGATAAAATGGTTGCCTTTTGTCAGGCAATCCAATTTGCTTCTCCAATTAATTCCTATGTGACCCCACACCCAAGTTATATGCCTGGATATGAGGACGACGTCATAATGGCAGCGGGGACCTTTATCCAGGGTGCGAGCATTGAACTAACCGCAGACGGCCCAATCAGACCTCCTTTTGTAGCGTATGTTCAAGGCGGCTTAACTTATGCCCATGTAAAAATGGCTGTTTGTCTTGCTATTGACCATTTGGTAAAAAAAGGATTAATCGATCTAATTTAGGATAAAATAGCTAAAGGACTGCTTCTATCGAAGTTGTCCTTTTTTTATTAAAAAACCATGTTAGAAAACCTAACATGTAATTGACATCTTTTCTGACACGCCATATAATAGCAATATGATTTAACAAAAGGAGGAGAAATTTGATGGGTGGAAAAGAAATTCGCCGATCCATGCCACTGTTTCCCATCGGAACTGTCATGCAGCTAACAGAACTAACTGCTAGGCAAATCCGCTACTATGAAGAACACACATTGATTTCTCCAGCAAGAACCGAGGGGAACAGGCGTCTATTTAGTTTAAATGATATTGATAGACTGTTAGAAATTAAGGATTTAGTTGATCAAGGTGTCAACATGGCAGGGATCAAGCAATTATTTTTAGTTAAAGAGCAGCAAACGAATGTGGTAGACCAGCAAACGGAAAAAGCAAAGCGCGATTTGTCAGATGATGACCTTAGAAAGCTGCTGCGTAACGAACTATTCCACTCAGGCAGATTGAATCGCTCATCCTTAAGACAAGGCGATATATCACGTTTTTTCCATTAAAAAATGAAGTTTTTTCAAAATTGGAGGGTTTTATTATGAAAAAGTATTCAAGAGAAGACATTATGAGACTGGCATCAGAAGAAAACGTGAAATTTATTCGCCTACAGTTCACCGATATCCTTGGAACCATTAAAAATGTCGAGATTCCAATCAGCCAATTAGAGAAAGCGCTAGATAACAAAATGATGTTTGATGGTTCTTCCATTGAAGGTTTTGTTCGGATTGAAGAGTCTGATATGTATTTGTATCCAGATTTAGATACGTGGGTGGTCTTTCCATGGACAGCAGAAAAAGGAAAAGTAGCCCGCCTTATTTGTGATATTCACAATTCAGACGGCACACCGTTTGGCGGTGACCCGCGTAATAACTTAAAGCGCGTATTAAAGGAAATGAACGAACTTGGTTTTACAGATTTCAATCTTGGACCTGAGCCAGAATTCTTCTTATTTAAATTAGATGAAAAAGGTCAGCCAACGCTAGAATTGAATGACCAAGGTGGATATTTTGATTTTGCACCAACTGATCTTGGTGAAAACTGCCGCCGTGATATCGTACTGGAGTTAGAAGAAATGGGCTTTGAAATCGAAGCTTCTCACCATGAAGTAGCACCTGGCCAGCATGAAATCGATTTTAAATATGCAGATGCCTTAACTGCGTGTGATCAAATTCAAACGTTCAAACTCGTTGTCAAAACCATTGCGCGTAAACATGGCTTGCATGCTACCTTTATGCCAAAACCATTATTCGGTGTTAATGGATCTGGAATGCACATGAATCTTTCTTTATTTAGAAATGGTGAAAATGCCTTCTTCGAGCCAACTGGTGACTTGCAGATGAGTGACAATGCCCGTCAATTCATTGCTGGAATTCTAAAACACGCACCAAGCTTTACAGCGGTAACCAATCCAACTGTTAACTCATATAAGCGGTTGGTACCTGGTTATGAAGCACCATGTTATGTGGCATGGTCTGCTCAAAACCGTTCACCGTTAATTCGTATTCCTGCATCACGCGGGTTAAGTACACGTGTAGAAGTACGGAGCGTAGATCCAGCAGCAAATCCATACTTAGCAATGGCGGTGCTATTAAAAGCAGGCTTAGAGGGAATCAAAAATAAATTAACTCCACCGGCACCAGTTGACCGTAACATTTATGTCATGAGTAAGGAAGAAAGAATTGAAGAGGGTATCATTGATCTTCCTGCTACACTAGCTCAAGCATTAGAGCAATTAAAGTCAGATGAAGTGATTGTCTCCGGCCTTGGCGAACACATCTTCGAACACTTTGTTGAAGCAAAAGAGATTGAATGGGATATGTTTAGAACGGTCGTGCACCAATGGGAACGTGACCAATATATGAGCATGTATTAATATTTAGCGGAATAAACAAAAAACCCAGTTTGGAAATCATCCAATACTGGGTTTTATTGTTATTTCTCTTCGCTGTTTTGTTTCAATAGTTTGATTTTAAAAAGGACTGTATCACCACCAATTCCTGCAATAATGGAAAACAGAACAATTTCCACCAATGAATTTGGAGCGGTATACAAGACGAGGAGAAAAGATGCAACTGCACCTAGAAGCAATTCTTCTAGAAAACCGAGATAAATGAACCTTTTTGTTTTTCGAGGCATGACAATCTTTCCATACTTTCGAACATGTCCAATAATCCCAACCGACCCACCAATCACTAAAGAGAAAAAAATGTCCATTAACACAGTTTCTCACACTCCTTAAGCCTATTATTTTGGGACCTAAGGTAAATCTTGGTGTAATATTATTATATTAAATATTTATAATAAGAGAATGAGTATAAATACTGAATTTTCCATATATTCATACATAATATGTTACTTCTAAAAAATTTTCCCAATAAAAAGACATAAAAAAAAGCTGGGCAATTGTGCCAGCTTTTTGGTTTTAATGAATGTGTCGATAGACCCCAATGACTTTTCCGAGAATCGAAACATTCCTTAAAATAATAGGATCCATGGTAGAGTTTTCGGGCTGCAATCGGATGTAGTCCTTTTCCTTAAAAAATCTTTTACATGTTGCTTCGTCTTCCTCAGTCATCGCAACAACGATTTCCCCATTATTGGCTGTTTGCTGCTGTTTAACAATAACGTAGTCTCCGTCAAGAATTCCAGCTTCTATCATACTTTCACCCATAATTTCTAACATAAAGACATGTTCATCTGCTGGTGCAAGACTTTCCGGAAGAGGAAAATACTCTTCCACGTTTTCAATTGCTGTAATGGGCAGACCAGCAGTAACTTTCCCAACTACCGGGACATTTACAACTTTGCTTCTTGGGATATGTGCTGCTTCATCTACTTCTAATATTTCTATTGCTCTTGGTTTGGTAGGATCTCGTCGGATAAGTCCTTTACTTTCCAACCTTGCTAAATGTCCGTGAACTGTTGAGCTGGATGCAAGTCCCACCGCTTCTCCTATTTCCCTTACCGAAGGAGGGTATCCCTTACTCCTAACCTCATCTTTAATGAAATCCAGGATATCCTGCTGCCGTTTTGATATTTTTACCATGATAAAATGCACCTCGCCTGGTTATTGTTGTCTTTATTATAGCATGTTCTCCCATTTTATACAAACATAAGTTCGAAATAATGGTTGACATCAAACAAATGTTCGGATTATAATAAAAACAACTAAAAGAGAACATATATTCCTATAAGAGGTGTGGAAAAATGAAAAAATTATTGAACCAATACTCATATGCTATTACTCTTATCCTTTTAAGCTGTTTATTTGCTTTCATACTATCATTTCAACATCATAGTAATGAACAGGATCAATTTGTAAAAGTAACAATTTCTGAGGGTGATACACTCTGGGGGATTTCTAACCAATATGCCACAAAGCATTCTTTATCAAACAAGGAGTTCGTAAGCTGGGTAAAGAAGCATAATGAAAACATCAGTGATCAAATTTTTCCTGGTGAAGAAATCATCATTCCTGTTAGTAAAATCACTTCTTCACTAACAACTGAACTAGCTAGTGCCCCTGGAGAATAGAAAGGAAGCTTTTTATATGAAAGCAATTATATACTGCCGAGTTAGCACGAATAAAGAAACCCAGGAATCGTCATTACACCGTCAGGAGGATGAACTTATCCAGCTTGCAAAAGAGTGTCATTTTGAAATTGATTCCATTATTAAAGAACAAGCGAGCGGTTATGATTTTGAAAGAGAAGGAATACTACAGGTATTAGAAAGAATAAAAGATCAGCAAGTACAGGCTTTGTTAATCCAGGACGAAACTAGGCTGGGAAGAGGAAATGCGAAAATCGCCCTTTTGCATTGTATCTTAAAAGAAGGAGTTAAGCTGTATAGTATTTCCCATAAAGGTGAATTGGAGCTGTCAGAATCGGATTCAATGGTGTTGAAAATCGTCAGTATGGTAGAGGAATATCAACGGAAGCTTCATAATGTGAAAATAAAACGAGGTATGAAAAGAGCAGTTCTACAAGGATATAAACCGCAAAAAAATTTAAAAAATCTTGGAGAATCCTCGGGGCGGGAAAAAATTGAAGTTCCGATCGAACAAATTGTAAGATTGAGAAAAAATGACTTGACCTTTGCGGAAATAGCCGCAACATTAAGGGGTTTTGGTTACAACATTTCAAAAGCAACCGTACATAGACGATACCAAGAATTTCTGGAATCACAAAATGAGTAGACCTTTTGCCTTGTCAGAAGGTCTTTTATTTAGTAAAATCAGTTATCTTAAACAGATTGAAAGGATGGTCCTGGAATGCTATCAAAAGAAAAAATGTCAAGAATTAATGAACTGGCAAGAAAAGCAAAAGCAACGGGATTAACGGAAATAGAAGCAAAAGAACAATCTAAATTAAGAAGTGAGTATTTGGCCGTTTTCCGTTCTAATATGCTTGATACATTAACAAATACAAAGTTCATTGATCCTGAAGGTAATGATGTAACACCTGATAAGCTAAAAGCAAGGAAGAAAAATTCTCTTCATTAAAAGTTTTGGAATACATTTTATGTATTCCTTTTTACATATCTTCTCAAATACTGTGTCAAAATAAAGAAATAAAGTGACTTTAATGTTTTATTTTAGTTTATTTGTTGAATTAATAGGAAGAGCAATATAATATTAATGGTGTATTTCGTATTTGTGAATAAGAAAGGATGTAATTCATGTTTAATACTATTGATGATTTGTCTGTTACCTCAATACGTACGCTCTCCATTGATGCAATCGAGAAGGCAAACTCTGGACATCCTGGGATGCCGATGGGTGCTGCCCCAATGACCTATACATTATGGACACGCATAATGAACCATAATCCCAAGAATCCTCACTGGTTTAACCGTGACCGATTTGTCTTATCTGCAGGCCATGGTTCAGCATTGCTTTACAGTATGCTTCATTTATCCGGATACAATTTAACCATGGATGATCTGAAACAATTCCGTCAATGGGGAAGTAAAACACCTGGACACCCTGAGTATGGACATACTGAAGGGGTTGAAGCTACAACTGGCCCGCTTGGCCAAGGAATTGCGATGGCAGTTGGAATGGCAATGGCAGAACGCCATGTCGCAAGCGTTTATAATAAAGACAATTATGAACTTGTGAACCATTTTACATACAGTATTTGCGGTGATGGGGATTTAATGGAAGGTGTTTCTGCAGAGGCAGCTTCGCTTGCAGGACATTTGAAATTAGGACGTTTGGTTGTCCTTTATGATTCCAATGACATTTCACTTGATGGTGACTTGAATAAATCATTCTCTGAAAGTGTGAAAGACCGTTTCCAAGCATATGGCTGGCAATATCTTCGAGTAGAAGATGGCAATAATCTTGAAGAAATCGCTAAAGCACTTGAAGAAGCTAAAAATGATTTAGACCGTCCGACCATGATTGAAGTAAGAACAGTCATTGGTTATGGCTCACCTAATCGTGCCGGAACATCTGGTGTTCACGGTTCACCACTTGGTGCCGATGAGCTAAAACTTACAAAAGAAGCTTATAAATGGACATTCGAAGAAGATTTCCATGTACCGCAAGAAGTCTATGACAATTTCCAAAAACTTATTATAGAAAACGGTGAAAAGAAGGAAAGAGAATGGAATGACCTTTTCGCACAGTATAAAACTGAATACCCTGAACTTGCAGCACAGCTAGAACAAGCACTAGCAAATGAACTTCCTGAAGGCTGGGACAAAGATGTTCCTCTATATCCAGAAGGAAAAAGCCTTGCAAGCCGTGCTTCCTCCAGTGAAGTATTAAATGGTATTGCGAAAAACCTTCCTACTTTCATCGGTGGTTCTGCAGACCTTGCAGGTTCAAATAAAACGATGATTAAAGGTTCAAAAGACTATATGCCTGGCGCTTATGAAGGCCGAAACTTCTGGTTCGGTGTACGTGAATTTGCGATGGGTGCTGCGATGAACGGAATTGCCCTTCATGGCGGTGTAAAAGTATTTGGCGGTACTTTCTTTGTTTTCTCTGACTACTTACGTCCAGCAATTCGTTTAGCTGCATTAATGGGATTACCTGTTACCTATGTATTTACCCATGATAGCATTGCTGTTGGGGAAGATGGTCCGACACACGAACCAATCGAACAACTTGCTGCATTACGCGCTATGCCAGGATTATCAATCATTCGTCCTGCTGACGGTAACGAAACAGCGGCAGCTTGGAAGCTTGCTGTTGAGTCAACCAACAAGCCTACAGCACTGGTATTGACGCGTCAAGATCTACCGACATTAAAAGGGACCGATACAACCGCGTACGAGGGAGTTTCAAAAGGAGCATATGTGGTTTCTCCAGCTGAAAAAGAAATTCCAGATGCATTATTGTTGGCGACTGGCTCAGAAGTTAGTCTAGCTGTTGATGCACAAAAAGCCCTTGCTAGCGAAGGCGTTCACGTTTCTGTTGTCAGCATGCCATCATGGGATCGTTTTGAACAACAATCCCAAGAATACAAACATTCTGTGCTGCCTAAGAATGTGAAAAAACGACTTGGAATTGAAGTGGGAGCTTCCTTTGGCTGGCATAAATATACTGGTGACGAAGGCGATGTTTTAGCGATTGATAAGTTCGGAGCTTCAGCGCCAGGTGAAAAAATCATGGAAGAATACGGCTTTACTGTTAATAATGTAGTTGCACGTGTAAAAGCACTTTTACAAAAATAAGATCGTGAAAGTCAGGAGAGAACGGAGGAATCCGTTCTCTTTTTTTGGAGGTAAATATTGTAATAATATGGTAAAATATCCAATAATCAAAGAAAGTGAGCCAAAAACTAAAAATTTTGAGCCAAAACGGGTTCAAAATGAGCCATAAATTGGAATTTTTGAGCCAATCCACCCACAAAATAAGCCAATCCGGAATAAGCAAAAAGTATGTCAGATGAACTTGACGCAATGAAGGGAAAAATCTAAGAAACTGCTGTTGAGGACTATCGGTATTATTTGTTAAATAGCTTCACTTTTTACAATAATGTGAACAATATGTCCTTTAAAAGGAATTCTCGATCATTCTAACGAATTCATAGTAGATTTGTTATAAAACCTGTTAATCGACAAAAATAGTGAAAGTTTTTGCCGCCGAAAGACAAATGTTTTGTCGTTGTTTTTTTATAATAGGAAAAAGGGGTTTCAACGAAGGAGAGGACAGTGGTGAGAAAATATCAGCTATATTTAATAGAAGATGAATTTGCCGCCCATTACTTCGGAAGAGAGCGATTATTTTTTCAGCTTTTTCAGGAACATCGAACAGCTGACGGTGAGCTTAAATTTATAACACAAAAGCAAATTTCTTATATAACGAAACGGGTAGAAGTGTTAAAGATCCATCAATTGATACAAAAACAACTGGGAAAAATTAAAGGCTTTAAAGCGGATCATGGCGCATACACGATTTTCTTAAGTGGAAAACTAAGCACGGCAAGGCTTGAGGTCTTTCAGGACTTACTTACAGTTGAAGCGGAAGGGAGCTATGAAGCAGAAACGGCTTTTTTTGAAGTGCTTAGAAAATGCGAATCTTCATTTTTGGCATTGGACCTTGACCACGAGCGATACGGCTGGTTAAAACCGATTAAAGAAAGAAAATTTATCTAATTGCATCGAGATATTGTCTTATCCCGTATTATTTAGTACACTGTATGGTAGACAACATGAAGGAGGAAGTTTAATGGGTTATTACATTCTAGTTGGTATACTAGCATTAGCCGCTGGTGTAGCACTAGGATTTTTCATTGCTCGTAAATATATGATGAGCTACTTAAAGAAAAATCCGCCAATCAATGAACAAATGTTAAAAATGATGATGATGCAAATGGGTATGAAGCCTTCGCAGAAGAAAATCAACCAAATGATGTCAGCGATGAACAAGCAGCAAACTAAATAAAACGGACAAGCGCTCATGTAGATGAGTGCTTTTTTCATGTTTTAAAATCGGAATTTCTAAATCTTTATTATTTTAGAAATATTTGATAAAATATAACTTTGGCAGGCTAAAATATTTTTGCGAGTAAATCATTTTGCAGGCAGTTTTTAGTAATATTTTCTTAGGTCTTTGGGGGGTTTTTATGAAGGTTTTTTTAGAGTTAGGCTGGTTTTTTAAACAGGAGAAAAAAGCGTACATATCAGGGGTTCTTATTTTATTACTTGTTGCACTGCTACAGCTAGTTCCGCCAAAGGTTATTGGCATTATTGCCGACCATATTAACGATGGAACCGTCACAAAAGGAATGCTGATCGAGTGGATTGTGGTTCTGATTGCTGTGGGGCTGGCGATGTATGTCCTTAGATATTATTGGAGAATTATGATTTTTGGTTCAGCGGTAAAACTTAGCAGGATTTTAAGAAATCGTTTGTATCAACATTTTACCAAAATGTCACCATCATTTTATCAGAAAAGCCGGATTGGTGACCTGATGGCCCATGCCACAAATGACCTGTCAGCTATTCAACAAACGGCGGGAGCGGGGGTCTTAACTCTTGTGGACTCCCTATCAACAGGCGGATTTGTCATCATTGCTATGGCTTTTACGATCAGTTGGAAGCTAACCTTAATTTGTTTAATTCCAATGCCGTTTATGGCACTGTTGACAAACTGGTTTGGCACGATGCTGCACAAAAGTTTTTATAAGGCACAAGAAGCATTTTCATCACTAAATGATAAAACACAGGAAAGTATTACAGGGATTAAGGTCATCAAAACGTTTGGACAGGAGCAGGAAGATATAGAAGATTTCCGTAAACAATCGGCGGATGTTGTCCAAAAAAATATTGTTGTAGCGAAAATTGATTCCCTCTATGACCCTACCATTTCAATTATTGTCGGCATTTCTTTTTTTTTATCGATTGCATTTGGTGCGAAGTATGTCCTTAATGACGAGTTATCGATTGGCGAGTTAATCTCATTTACGACTTATTTAGGTTTATTAATCTGGCCAATGCTTGCATTTGGCTGGTTATTTAACATCGTTGAACGCGGCCGCGCTTCTTATGACCGTGTTTCCGCACTTCTAAGGGAAAAGGTAGACATTATTGATAACGAAAAGGCTTTGGATATCTTGCCATGTGGCGATATCCAATACAGAATCACAGAATTTACCTATCCAGGTGAATCAAGGCCAATCTTAACAGATATTAATTTTTCACTTAAAAAAGGTGAGACGCTTGGGATTGTCGGTAAAACGGGTGCAGGAAAAACAACGCTTTTGAAGCTGCTGATTCGGGAGTTTGAAGGCTATGAAGGTGAGATTCTTTTTGGCGGCATGACTCTAAAAGACTATAAGTTGGAAAAATTACGCAAAGCAATCGGCTATGTTCCACAGGATCATTTCTTATTTTCGTCTACTGTTGCTGAAAATATTGCCTTTACAGACCCAACTGCCACGTTATTGGAAGTTGAAACTGCCGCGAAACTAGCTAATATCCACGACGATATTCTTCAATTTACCGATGGCTATGAAACAGTTGTTGGAGAACGGGGAGTTTCATTATCTGGGGGACAAAAACAAAGAATTTCGATTGCCCGCGCACTATTAATGAATCCGGAAGTATTAGTCCTTGATGATTCCTTGTCAGCGGTAGATGCCAAAACTGAGGAAGAAATTCTTTCTTCATTAAGGCAGAATCGCGAAGGAAAAACAACGATCATTACTTCACACCGTTTAAGTGCTATTCAACATGCCAATCTTATTCTTGTCTTAGAAGAAGGGAAGATCATGGAAAGAGGCACACACGAGGAATTGATGGATTTAGACGGATGGTATAAGGAAATGTATTTACACCAGCAGCTAGAAGAGCTGGTCGAGCATGGAGGACATTAATATGGATGAGAAAGCAAATTTGTCAGAACGTGATCAACGAAAGGTCTTATTCCGTCTTCTTTCCTATACAAAGCCGCATAAAAAAATCATTGGTCTTGCATTTATCCTGCTGCTGCTAACAACTATTGGGGATATTGTTCTGCCGCTTTTAGTTAAAATCTTCATTGATGATTATTTGACACCAGGAAATCTTGCGTTTCAGCCTTTATTGATTCTTGGTTCGGTTTACATGGGAATACAAATTGTTAAAGCGATCTTGATGTTTTTCCAATTTGTGAAATTTCAGGAGATTGCCTTATATATAATCCAACAGCTTCGCATAGATGTTTTTTCGAAGGTTCAATCACTTGGGTTGAAGTATTTTGATAAAACCCCTGCAGGCAGTATCGTCTCTCGGGTAACGAATGATACAGAAGCGATTAAGGATATGTTTGTTACCGTAATTGCGACTTTTATTCAAAGTGGATTTTTGCTGACTGGTATATTTATTGCTATGTTTATTTTGAATGTGAAGCTAGCCTTATTCTGTGTCATCATTATCCCGATTTTATTATTTGTCATGAATTTATACCGGAAATTAAGCTCACGTTACTATCTGGATATGCGTGAAAGACTAAGCCAGCTGAATGCGAAATTAAGCGAGTCCTTGTCTGGCATGTCGATCATTCAAGTATTTCGGCAGGAAAAACGCCTTCGAAAAGAGTTTGGGGATATTAACGAGAAGCACTATAATGCGGGCATGAAAAATATTAAAATTGATGGTTTGCTATTAAGACCGGCAATTGATTTGATTTATATTTTTGCACTGATCATTGTCCTAAGCTATTTCGGGATTACCTCCTTTGAGAATAGTGTAGAAATTGGAGTTATCTATGCGTTTATTAATTATTTGGATCGTTTTTTTGAACCGGTAAACCAGATGATGATGCGGCTGTCACTATATCAGCAGGCCATTGTTGCAGGCTCAAGGGTATTTAAATTGCTAGATGAGGAAGAGTTGGCTCCGCCTCAGAGTGAAGAGAAAACCATATCAATTGAAGAAGGAAAGATTGAATTTAAGAACTTAAGTTTTTCTTATGATGGGAAACGGGACGTTCTTAAAAATATATCCTTTACCGCAAATCCGGGCGAAACGGTTGCACTTGTGGGCCATACCGGAAGCGGCAAGAGTTCCATCATTAATCTAATGATGCGTTTCTATGAATACGAACGTGGAGAGATATTGATTGATGGGGAATCCATTCGCAACTTTACCAAGCAGGAACTCAGAGAGAAAATGGGACTGGTCCTGCAGGATCCGTTTTTGTTTTATGGGACAGTAAAAGATAATATTCGGCTTCATAACGAGGACATGACGGATGAACAAGTAGAAGAAGCGGCAAAGTTTGTTCAAGCACATTTGTTTATTGATAAGCTTGAGGATGGCTTTGATCATAAAGTAGTGGAAAGGGGCGCCACTTTCTCGAGCGGTCAGCGGCAATTAATTGCTTTCGCGAGAACGATTGCGGCAAATCCCAAAATATTGGTTCTGGATGAAGCGACGGCTAATATAGATACGGAAACAGAAGAAGCAATTCAAACAGCCCTTGCGAAAATGCGCAAAGGAAGGACTACCATTGCCATTGCCCATAGATTATCCACCATCCAGGATGCTGACCTCATTCTTGTGTTACATCAAGGGGAAATTGTGGAGCGGGGAACACATCAGGAACTGTTGGCACAAGAAGGTTTATATCATAAAATGTTCCTATTGCAAAATGGAGTAATTGGACATTTAGAGGATATAGTAAAATAATAGAAAAGCCCGGCACTTTGCCGGGCTTTTCTATAGTAATTAACCTATTAGGTAGTGGTATGAGCTGCTAACAGGCCGATGATGAAACTTTTTTTATATAGATTCGATTATATTCATTTAAAAGGTTGTCCAGTTCCTGACTATAGCGAATTGCAACGGAGGAAGTTAAGCCGTTGGTTGTAGCCACTTGAATTAATTCAGCGCGCTTTTTTTCAATTAATGCAACTAATTCTTGTTTGATCACGGCCGTATATCCTTTCCGGAGTAACTCCTAAATTTGGAAAAAATAGATTGATAGACTTCAAAACTGGGATTGTTTTACTAGTATAACCTATGATGTAAAAAATTTCAAAGATATTTGTAAAATAATAACCAATCACAACCTCTGGAAATTGGAAAATATGAATATTTTTTGAAGTGTAAGCATTGGAGTCACAAAATATTCATGTTAACCATTATCTTTTAGAAATAATTTTTGTTAGAATGAAGAGGTATCGACTATAGTGGGAGTGTTAATATGTCTGATGTAAATATATTTTTAGCATTAGGGGCAGGATTTTTAAGCTTTATTTCACCTTGTTGTTTACCACTTTATCCAGCGTTTCTATCGTACATAACTGGAATGTCTGTAGGGGAACTGAAAAGTGAAAATGCCATGCTGCAAAAACGAAGTTTGCTCCATACGTTATTTTTCTTGATTGGGTTTTCAATTATTTTTATTGCCATTGGATTTGGGACATCTTTTATTGGGAGCTTTTTTTCTGAGTATAAAGACATTATTCGTCAATTGGGCGGAATATTTATTGTTTTATTTGGATTAATCATAGTTGGTGTATTTAAACCAGAGATTTTGATGAAGGATCGAAGGTTTGAATTTAAGAATCGCCCTTCTGGATATATTGGGTCAATTTTAATTGGGATGGCTTTTGCCGCAGGGTGGACACCTTGTACAGGTCCGATCCTTTCGGCAGTTATTCTTCTAGCTGGATCAAATCCAGGCTCAGGAGTATTATACATGCTGGCTTATTCATTGGGCTTCGCCATTCCGTTTTTAATATTATCCTTCTTTGTTGGACGGATGAAATGGATTAAAAAACACAGTGGAAAAATTATGAAAATTGGCGGCTATATCATGATTGTCATGGGGATTGTCCTCTTTTTTGATTGGATGACAAAAATCATAATCATTTTCCAAGGAATGTTTGGCGGATTTACTGGATTTTAAGTCCCCCTCGCACCATCCATAGGGTATTGAAATCAGAACCATTAGGATCCTCCTTAATGGTTTTTCCTTTTTTTGTTTCCATACCTTCCTCAGTGAAAATTTGGGTATAGAAATACAATACAAAAATGTATATCAAAATTCATTTTTTGATATATAATGGGTAAGTAAATAATTAGATAAGGGAAGAATGGATCCAATGAATTACGTTGTTATTTCTTCAATTGGAGCAGTTTTTATGGGCTTCTTTGTTCTGTTCGTCCGCATGAAGGCTGCAAAGAAACCTACAAATGTAAAGAAGATTATCATGCCGCCCATTTTTATGTCCAGCGGGGCACTGATGTATGTTGTTCCGGAATTTAGACTCACCACCATGGAAATTTTAGAGGCCGTAATTGTAGGCATGTTATTTTCCATTTTGCTGATCAAAACCTCTAAATTTGAAATTCGTGACAACGATATTTATTTAAAGCGGTCAAAAGCGTTTATTTTTATTTTAGTTGGTTTATTAGTCGTTCGCCTTGTATTAAAAACAATTCTAAGCAGTACGATTGATATCGGGCAATTAAGCGGCATGTTCTTCCTGCTTGCATTCAGTATGATTGTGCCATGGCGTGTGGCAATGTACCGGTCTTACATGAAACTTTATAAAGAGCTTCATGGGATAAAAATGATATAATTTACAGACACTGATTCTTTTTGAGTCAGTGTTTTTATTTTAGCAAAAAATAAAAACCGTTCGCAAAATGAACGGTTTTTTAGAATAAATGCTCGTAAGGCGCAACATCAATTTGATTTTGAAAAAGCTTTTTTCGTAAAAATTTATGATCCCGTTTCGGGGTTGCTTGGATATACCCGCGAATCACCAGTTCTTGGGTGATTGTAGTTGCATTCTCTTGAATAGCCAATTCACCAATTTTTCCAGCAATTTTATGGCGTGCAACATCGCGGAATAGTTCAGGCACCGGACTGACCAAATCCTCTAGAAGAGCTTTTTCCTCGTCATTCCATAGATGGCGAGATTCATTTACATAGTGTTCTTCCCAATCCATAACAGATTTGCCATCTTCTTTCGGCATTTTCTTCAAAAACTTACGGAACATAAAGAATCCACCAATGGAAAATGATCCAACTAAAAAAACTACCCAAAAAAGGATAAACCATAAAAACCAACCTTGAAGCATATTATTCACCTACAAAAAACGATATTATTCCTTATTATAGTCTGTTTGGAGGGATAATGACAAGTTATCGCCAGAATTTTGGAGTGTTGAGGCAGGGGAAAAAGCTAGAAGTGCAAAATAAGGAAAATGAAAACCTTGTCGAAATAATGACAAATCCACCGTTTCTATTGATTAATACTATATTCCAATGTAATATGATTACAAATGATAGATAAGTGAAAAAGACTGTTAATCCATAGTCCTTACACATTGAAAATACTACATCCAATGGGGCTGATTGGGGTGCTGGTGCCCTCCACAGTCTTCAAAACTGCTTGAGACCACCGTGTGTGGTCTGGTGGGTTCGATTCCCACGCAGTCCCGCCAATTTTCTTCAGTGTTATCAAGGGTTCAGACAGTTTTTTGACATTGATTAAAACCGTGATTTGAACTGTTATTTCCTTCCAATCTCACACCTGTACTTATACTGAAAATTACATAATATACGGTACATTTTTGACGGTGTACTGGTGCGTTAAATCCATTTTTCAATTAAGAAAGGTGGATTTTTTTATGCCTATAAATCGGAAAACTAAGAGGAAGGGTTTAAGAAATACCAATCATGTAAACCGTACAAAAGTAGTTGAACAGAAATTTACTTTACATGAAATGTTTGAACAGGTCATGAACTATAAGCATACTGGAGGATTAGCTGAACCAACCATATAAATGAGTTAGGTTATGCCGGGGGTGAGAAACATAAAATAGAAATTCTCAAAAAGCTCGGAGTCTTTGTTCCCATAACGAATTAATTGTTACTCTCGATAACTCTATAATAAAGCCTCACAGTGAATTTTCACCAATGAGGCTTTGTCCTATTTATACCTATTTTTTATTTTTGCTTTTAGCCTGTTTCCGCCCAAATCAAAAAGTAGCTATCTTTAAGCGGGATATTCCATTAACACCACAAAGTAGCGCAACCATAACAAATAAAAAGGGGCTGCCTGATAAGAAAGGCAGCCTAAAAAGTATTCTAAGTTTATTAATGTTCAGGAACAAAATAGATAACTGAAGGACCAGATGCCCCACCTGGCAGACTGGTTACAAAATGATATTCATTCCCATTGGCACCAACGTTTTCTGTTGCAAAGTTCCAAGCATTTTTATAACTTAGAAAACCAGATGTACTAATTTTTCCATTCCATTTCATAACAAAGTGACCGAATCCACCAGCCGGGTTATCGTAAATAGAAATATTCTGAGGAGCATGAAAACTATTTTCAATTTTGACCTTCAAATCATATAGAACACCATAGTTTCCATTGTTAATGACAGGTTTATTTCCATCAACGACACTAATTCCATCCTCGTATTCCCCTGGAAGTTTATCGCTCCATTGTCCGTAAGCTGCAGATGATATGCTAATATATGCATTTCCCATCTTTGAATCATAAGAAATGGTACCCTCACGATCAAAATGTGGAAAGCTTCCCCGTACATGTTCATCAGCTGGTAAGATCTCAACAGAAAGAGGATCAAATGGTCTTTCTTTATAGTTTAAAGTTGTTACAGTTACAGTGGCATCCAGATGCTTTTTTTGAGTATAAGCTGCAAATTGTGCAAATCCGCTAACGGTGTCTAAATCATCAGCAGATTTTTCTAAGTAATAGCTTTCATTTGGTTGAAGGGTTGTAAGATATTGTTTCTCAGCCTTGTTTCCAAGAAATTGGATAAGTGCCTGTTCACCTGCCACATCAGGATAATAATCTACTGCAGCACCAATCCCTTTAGAAAATAACATTACAGGCGCATCGGAGGTATTTGTAATCGCAAGGCCTACTATCTTGGTTTCTTCACTTCTATTTTGATGGTGCCAAAATACGCGAAATTCTCCTGTTGCGGAATCTCGATAGAAAGCTCCGTCCTCTGAATACGTTTCTGGAGAATCACTAAGAATTAGTTTTCCACCTGTTTGCTCTAGAACGGGCTTTTCCAAATGTACTGCAGGCTTTAGTGTTTCGATTGGTATGATGTTTTCATTTGCCAATGACTGGTTCGTCAGTAGAAAAGATGAAAGTATCATACATAAACCAATTGCAAATTTCATTTTCATTCTGTTTGCTCCTCCCACTTTTTTAAAAAAATCACCACATTAAAGGAAAATTTGCCTTAAATGGTGTCAAGGGTGTTACCCCTTTGTTAAGATTATTCAACGAAAAGAAGAATATTTCCTCCTGTTAAATTATAAAAAAAGAATAAAATGTTCGAAAACAGTAAAATATTCCTATATTCTTAGTATTGATAATGCTGTAAATCTTTTAAAAACTATAAGCTATCGAAAAATGCCATGGTAAATTGGATAAATTAATGGGATCATAGGGTGGTTTTCAACGAAGTGGATTAGGGAGATTCTATTGACGATTGGGATATCATATAATATCATACAATTGAAGGAAATATTCTGTTTTATCTATAAAATCGGAACTTTACTTCACCTTAGAAGGAATTTATGCTTTAGCAATGAAATAAAATCTTATTTCACCTTTTAACTAAAAAATAAAATTTAAGATGTTTCGGAAGGAATTTAAAATATGAAAACAATTGGTCAATCTACCCCATTAGTAATGATAAAGTCCGTATACAACTCTTTAACAAAAGCAGAACAAAAGGTGGCTGATTTTGTTTTAATCGATACCCAAGAGTCTGTTTATTCATCAATAACTGATCTTGCCGAAAAAGCAGGTGTAGGCGAAACGTCAGTAATTAGATTTTGTAGGAAACTTGGATACCGAGGGTTTCAAGAGTTTAAATTAGCGATTGCGCAAACCCTTTCTAATGTGGATGAACAAGTACATGGGAAAATTGAGGAATCAGATGATTTAGAAGTGATCGCTAAAAAAATTACAACACAAAACGCAAGTGCCTTACAAGATACAATAAATCTGCTACAGATATCAACACTTCAAAAAGCTGTAGAGGCAATCATAGAAGCTAGAAAAATATATTTTTTTGGTGTAGGCTCCTCTGGATTTACTGCTAGTGATGCAAAATATCGTTTTATGCGTCTTGGTTATAATGTGGACTATGCTACAGATGCACATATAATTGCAATGAATGCTGCTTTAGTAGATGAAAAGGATGTAGTAGTAGCGATTTCCTCCTCGGGCAGTACCAAGGATATTGTTGATTCAGTGAAAATTGCAAAGGAAAATAATGCAGTTATCATTTGTATTACAAATCATGCCAGATCGCCAATAACATATTACGCAGATGTCATTTTATTAGTTGCAGCAAAAGAAACTCCCTTACAAGGCGGGGCTTTTTCAACCAAAATTGCTCAATTACATTTACTAGATATTCTAACTACGATTACCGCATTGCGGAAAAAAGAAAGTTCCTTCAGGGCAATTGAAAAGACAGCAAAATCTGTCCTTAATAAGATGTATTAATGATTTTTATCAAACACTCAATAATAGGAGATAAGAAGGATGTCTGAACAGAAAAGTATTTTTAGGTTTTTAGAGATAATCACTAATTTTGCTTATTTAAATATTCTTTGGTTCTTCTTTTCCTTACCGATTTTTACAATTTTTCCTGCTACCACTTCGATGCTTCGGGTATTTCGTAAATGGACAAAGGATGGGGAAAATTCTATTTTAGAGAACTTCTTGCATTATTTTAAAAAGGATTGTAAAAAAGGCATTTTTATTGGTGTAATAATGACCTTTATTCTTGCTTCCCTATTTGGTGACTTTTTCATCATAATGTCATTAAAAAATCCTTGGCAAAGTATTTTACTTCCAATATTAATTATTATTACACTTCTGTACATAATGATATCTTTGTATTTCCTCTTACTGTTTATGAAGTTAGAAACCTCGATGAAACATTTATTCAGTATTGCATTTGTCTTAGCGGTAAGGAGACCTGTTCAACCTCTTGCTCTCTTATTAATCATTGGGATATTTATGGTGATAACCTTGTATGTCAGGTTTTTCACGATCCTAATATTATTTAGTCTTTGTGGATGGGTTCATTATAAGGTGATTAATCCTTTGATAGAAAAGGAAATAAAGGTTTAGCATCTTGTAATTTATAATTTTTTAAAATAAAAAGGAGGTTTTTAAAATAAAGTAGTTTGATACTACAAAACCCATTAAAAATAATTTTGAAAGGAAGAAGATGGATGAATACTTTATTAGGAAATGACCCCAATATTTTATGGGTGGATTTTCTCGCAAATGGAGAAAGGCTATCCAAACCTTCTCAAAGAAAGAAATTAATAGAAAAAGCCAAAAGAGCAGGAATTACTCACTTAGTAGTAGATGCTAAAATACCATATGGTCATACGACATATCCAAGTAAATATGCTTATCATGTAAGTACATGGTCAGATGGCAGTTTTGCTATGTGGAAAAACCGTGACTTTTTACAGGAATTAATTAATGAATCAAAGGGTTCTGGTTTAAAGATTATTGCCAATATGGATGTATTTGCAGAAGGAAACTCGCATTCTAAGGATGGAATGGTTTTTGATAGGCCGGAATGGAAAGTCCAATCTTATAATGAAGCCACTTCTTTAATAGCGACGGCAGCAGAGAATTCAGAAGACACAGCTATTTTTGTCAATCCAATTAATCCAGAGGTAATTGAGTATGAGACTAATATAATTAGAGAAATTGTTTCTCATTATGATTTAGATGGAATTGTATTAGACAGATGTCGATATCCCAATATTTATGGTGACTTTAGTGATAGAAGCAGAGTGGCATTTGAAAAGCATATTGGTGAAACAATAGAAAGATGGCCCTTCGATATATTTGAATTAAATGAAGGGACAAAGGGAATTAAATATGGAAAGCATTTCCCTAAATGGACCGAATGGAGAGCATTAAATATAAAAAACTTCGTTAAGAGTGCCAGAGGACTTGTAAAGTCTATTAAGCCTGATATTGCCTTCTGTATCTATGTTGGATCATGGTACCCTCTTTATTATAACGAAGGGGTGAACTGGGGAAGTATAACCTATCAACCAGACATTGAGTGGGTGTCAGAGCAATATCATCATTCGGGCTATGCGGAGGAATTAGATTTTATTATGACAGGTTGCTATTACCCTGAAGTTACAATAAAAGAAGCGGAAAAAAATCAGCGTCCTGCACCTTGGTATAGTGTAGAGGGAGCGATGAATATGAGCTTAGAAGCAATTAATGCAAGTATACCAGTTGTGGGAAGCTTGTATTTAAAGGATTTTAAAGAGAACCCAGAACAATTTAAAAAAGCAATTCGCATGTGTAAAGAAAAATCTAAAGGTGTTATGTTATTTGACGTTGTATATTTAGATGAATACAAATGGTGGGAAGAATTAACAGAAGAATTACGAAAACAAAAAATTTAACAGTAGTAAGAGAAAAGAGGAAATTTTCTTCATTTGCATAAAAAATAGTGGATATAATTTCCGTAGTGTGATAGATTTTCATTAAGGAAAGATTTCTATCGAGAGAATTCTGAATTTCGTGAATTATAAAAATTCAAACAAAGCTCTTAATTTCCTAAACTTACATCATAGATTTGATAACGGCTAATGAACAAAGTTTAAATCTATTAAAAAAAGGGGTGCTAGTTTTATGAAATCAAGCGTTAAACGGTTCTTATCTTTATTTCTTTCGGTTTTATTAATTGTAGGTGTTTTAGCAGCATGTGGTTCTGAACAATCTAGTTCAAAGTCAAAGTCTGGCGGGAAAGTTGAGGTAGAATTTTGGACTATTGCTTTACAACCAACATTTAATGACTACTTCAATGATCTAATTTCTAAATATGAAGAAAAACATAAAAATGTAAAAGTTGTATGGAAGGATTTACCGTACGATGCCATTCAAAATAAATTATTAACTAGTATTGCAAGTGGTAGTGCTCCAGGTGTCGTAAACTTAAATACTGAATTTGCGAACCAATTAGGAACAAAAGGGGCTTTACTAGATTTAAATAAAGAACTTACAAAGGAGCAAAAAGCTGCCTACTTTAAAGGAATTTACAAATCAACAGAATTAGATGGTAAAGCCTACGCTCTTCCTTGGTATACAGGCCTTCCAATATTATTCTTAAATACTGAGCTAGTTAAAAAAGCTGGACTAGACCCAAGTCACCCACCAAAAACAAAAGATGAATTGAATCAATGGGGAAAAACAATTAAGGAAAAAACAGGTTCTTACGGATATGTCTTTACCATGGAAGCTAGGTCCATTTTAGAAGAAGGCTTTAATCTTCTTTCAAGTGATTATAGTAAGGCAGACTTTAATAATGATGGAGTTAAAGCCTATATTAAAGGGAATATGGAACTTATGAAGGATGGCGTCATTCCTAAGGATGTACTTAATTATGATAAGCAAATTCAATTCTATGGAAGCGGACAAGTTGCCATGATTTTATCAAGTTCTCCTTTTATCAATAAAATTAAAACAGCATCACCAGATGTCTATAAGAAAATGGTAGCGGTTCCAAGTCCTGTAGGAAAGGCAGGTATACGATTCTCAAACACTATGAATTTAGTTGTTCCTGCTAAAACGAAGAATAAAAAAGAAGCGGTTGATTTCGCTGCATATGTAACAAATGCAGAAAACCAATTGGCTTTTTCAAAAGCAGCAAGTACTCTTCCATCTACAGTCGAAAGTGCAAAAGATACATTCTTTTATAAAAATGATGGAAGCCTAGAGAGTCAGGCATTATCAGCATCAGCAGACAGTCTAAGTAAAGCAACTGATTTTTACTTGGGAATACCTAATGCTAATGATGTTAACTCAATCATTAATAAGCACTTACAAAATATTTATCTAAATGATGCAAATATTGACCAGGAATTAAATGCAGCAGAAAAAGAAGTTAATGATGTGTTGAAAAAATAGATTTTTAGTGAATTGGGCAGATTTTTGGTATCTGCCCAATTTCTCTAAGGGGGCATTACAAATGAAAAGGAATCATAATTCTAGTAAAAAAATTAATTCCGAGGCTAAGACGGCATGGTTATTTATGGCACCAGGTTTAATTCTGCTTTGCTTATTTGTTTTTTGGCCAATTATATATAGTGTACCTTTGGCATTTACTAACTATTCAGTTATCGCAGAAACTGAATTTGTAGGATTGGATAATTTCGTTAAAGCTTTTCATGATGTAGATTTTATAGCATCTTTAAAAAATTCCTTGCTTTATGTTATTGTCGTTCCTTTTATCCAATTTTTCTCTATACTAATGGCCATTTTAGTGAATAGAAAAATGAAAGGAATCCGGTTTTTTAGAAGTGCCTACTACATACCAGTTGTAACATCAATGGTAGCAGTCTCGATTATATGGGGATGGTTATTAAGTCAGAACGGTGTAATAAACTATCTATTAATGTATGTTGGAATAATTGATAAAAAAATTAGCTGGTTATCCAATTATAATACTGCATTGTGGGTGTTAATGTTTATAACAATGTGGAAGGGTCTTGGTTACTACATGATGATTTATTTAGCAGGTTTACAGGCAATTCCACTAGACTTGGTTGAGGCAGCTCGCATTGATGGTGCTAACAGATGGCAAGTTATAAGGAAGATTACGATTCCTCTTCTAAAACCGTATGTATTCTTTTGTAGTTTGATCTCTCTAATGGGTGCAATAAGGGTATTTGATGAGGTATTTGTACTAACATCAGGCGGACCCGGCAATGCAACATTAACTTCTAGTTTATACATTTATCAGCAAGGGTTTCAAAAATTTAACTTTGGTTACTCTTCAGCATTAGGTTTAATTGTCAGTGTATTTATTGTAGTTCTAAGTGTAATTGTGTTTTTTTTCAATAGGAAGGGTGGTGTAAATCCATATTAATGGATGGATCCTTATGAAAAAAAGTATGAATATAGTAAAAAAACTATTTCTCTATTTTTGGCTAATTGTTTTCGCTATTTTTATGATGGGCCCCTTTCTATGGTTGTTAAGTGTGTCTCTAATGCCAGGTAAAAACGTATTTTCATTTCCTCCTGCCATTTTCCCTAGTTTTATAGATTTTAAGAATTATATTGATGTTTGGAAGTATATGGATTTCTTTAAGTACATTTGGAATACCGTGGTCATCTCTGTTTTGGGAGTAGTTCTCAGTATATTCTTTTCATGTTTAACGGCATATCCATTAGCTGTTTTTAAATTTAAAGGAAGAAATGCAATCTTCTTAGTCCTTGTATCGACAATGATAATCCCAGCAGCTGCGGGTCTAGTTGTGAATTATTTGACAATCAAAGCACTTGGGGTTATGGATACCTATTTAGCAGTAATTCTTCCTTCTGCGGTTTCAGTTTTTAATATTTTCCTAATGAGACAGGCGTTTATCGGGGTACCTTTAGAGATACGTGACTCGGGAAGAATTGATGGGGCTTCTGAATTCAGGATTTGGTATCAATTAATGATGCCTATGGTTAAACCCGCCATTGCTGTAATCGGGCTGCTCGAGTTCATGGCTATGTGGAATAATTTCTTGTGGCCAATTATTGTCTTGAATGATACAAATAAATATCCATTAGCTTCTGCATTAAGTTTTCTAAACGGTCAATTCTCCTATAATTTTGGATGGATTGCGGCAGGAACAATGATATCTGTTATTCCAATCATAGTAGTATTTTTATTCACACAAAAATATTATATGGAAGGAATATCCGGTGCTGTAAAAGGATAATGATAAAGGGGGAAACATTCTTGGATATTCTATATGCCCGATATTTTTTTCGAGATTTCTATTATACAGGTGAATATACCGTCATAAACGCTTCAAAGTTAGTGTGTGAATTAGAATCGAAATATTCAATGAATCAGGAGTATGAGGGCCAAATTGGCTCTAATCTGATTGATATCATTACAAAAGAAAATAAAGGTAATATCAAGTTGTTTTTTGAATATAACGCCTCATTAAAGGAAGATGGCTATATTTTAGAAATTACGAAAGAAATGATTACGGTTACTAGCAGTAATAAACGAGGTATTCAATATGCCATCGATGCTCTAGGTATAATAATCGAAAATATAGATGGCTGCATAAAGTTACCGATTGTAACAATTCATGATGAACCTTCATTCAGAATTCGTGGAATTATCGAAGGATTTTATGGTGAGCCTTGGAGTTTTGACGATCGAATGGATTCTGTTTCATTTATGGCTAAACACCGGATGAACACATTTTTCTATGCACCAAAAGATGATGAATACCATCGAAAGCTATGGCGGGAACCGTATCCAGAGGAAAACATTAAGAAGATCCAATTGCTAAAAAAACATTGTGATGACAACTATATCGATTTTTATTACTGTATTAGTCCTGGAAACGATATCAAGTTTACATCTATTGAAGACATTGAAAAATTAAAAGAGAAATTACGAGCAATGATTTCAATTGGAATTAGAAATTTTGCCATTTTAATGGATGATATTGATTATGTTCTAAAAGATCAAAATAAAGATTTTTTTGAAAGATCAGGTGTATCTCACGCTTATTTAGTAAATGTTATAAATCAATTTCTAAAACAAACCTTATATCAATACAATTTGGTAATGTGTCCTTCGGAGTATTGGTCTTATTGGGATACAGAATATAAAAAGGATATAAGAGATCTAATGGACTCGGAAGTACTAGTCTTTTGGACTGGATTTTTTGTATTTGCTCCAACTATCAATCTAGAACAAGCCAAAAATAATAGATTGTTTTATGGCCATGATTTTATTCTTTGGGATAACATCCCTGTAAATGATGCTGACCCTGATCGGATTTTTCTTGGACCAGTAAGAAATCGATATTCCAAATTAAATGAACTAGGGCATGTCGGATTTGTATCGAATCCGATGAATCAGTGGGAACTTTCTAAGATTCCTTTAATTACATTATCTCATTATATGTGGAACTGCGAACGCTACATGCCCGAATATTCTTGGGAAAAAGCAATTCAGGAATTTGCACCCGACTTCCCAAGTGAAATGAGATTTTTTTGCGAAAACAATGATAATAAAAGGCTGTATTTTAAAAAAAATGAGGAAATTTTAAAAGCAATTCAATCAAGAGATATTAATTATTTAGATTCCTATTTTACAAAACTTTCAAGTACAATAAAACACCTAAAAAAAATGAACAATCCAAAGTTTCATATTGAGGTAAAACCATGGTTTGAAAGAGCAGAAATGGATATTCGTCTATGGGAGTATATTAAAACATGCGAAGACACAAATAACAGCTGCATTCTCCAAAAATTAAAGATCTTGGTAGATCAATGTCAGGAACATAAATTTGTTATTGGAAGTGATGTAGCGATGAAGGTAGTTAAAGAGTGGAATTACGTTTCAAGTGAAGTGAGCAATTCGAAGGAGGTGTAATGAATGAAGAAAATATTGTATGTTCCTTTAGATGAACGTCCGTGTAATTATTCTTTTCCAAGTGCATTATCGGAAGGTACCGAGTTTTCCATTTTTAGACCGAATCTAAAAATTATGGGAGACAAAAAGACACCAGGTGATGTGGAAGAATTGTGGAAATGGCTATTGGAAGAGGCGAAGGATGCAGAAGGTGCAATTCTCTCATTAGATACTCTTGTATATGGAGGAATCATTCCTTCCCGATTACATTGCTTAACGAAAGAGGAATGTGAGAATCGATTAAAAAGACTAAAAAAGTTAAAGGAAATTAACCCTGCGTTAAAAATATTTGCCTTTAATTTAATCATGCGATGCCCACAATATTCCAGCAGTGATGAGGAACCTGATTATTATGAACATTGGGGTACTGAAATCTTTCAACAAGGCTATATAAAACATCGAATCCAGTTAGAAATTGCAACGGAAGAAGAAAGATCAAGATTAGAAGAAATAGAAAAAATACTTCCTTCACATTACTTGGAAGATTATTTATCCAGAAGGGAAGTCAATATTGAAGTGAATAAAGCTGCACTTCATTATGTAAAAGATAAAACAATTGACTTTATGATCGTACCTCAGGATGACTCTTCCCTTTATGGGTTAACAGCTATTGATCAACAAAAATTGCGAGAGCATATTACCACTCTTGGAACAGAGTTGAAAACATATATGTATCCTGGTGCAGACGAAGTTGGCTGTACACTTTTAACCAGAATGATAAATATTTTTAAAAACCAACGGCCGCTTGTCTATCCACATTTTTCAAGTGTGCAAGGTCCCTTTGTAATTCCTTTGTATGAGGATAGACCATTGTACGAGAGTTTAAAATATCAAATTTTAGCTGCAGGAGGCTTATTTGCCACTTCAATAAGTGATGCAGATATTGTTCTTTTAGTGAACACGCCTGGAGAGACCATGATCGAAGCTGCTTCACAGAAAAATCCATTAGTAAGCTATAATGTGCACCGGAACATTGTAGAGTTAACTGAATATGCAGATTATGTAACCCGGAATTTAAAAAAACCTTGTGTAGTTGCAGATATCGCATTTGCTAACGGCGGCGATTTGAACTTAATAAAACTATTAAAAGGTAAACAGCTTTTATTCGATTTGGCTGGTTATGCAGGGTGGAACACAAGTTCTAATACATTAGGAACATGTATTGCACAAGGGATGATCTATCTAGTTTATGGGAAGCAAAAGCAGCATTTGGATTTTCTCTCCCACCGCTATGTGGAGGACGCCGGTTATTGCGGGCAAGTCCGAAAATATATAACAGACAATGTTCTGACGAAGATGGGATATAACTACTTTCAAGTAGATGGCCAGCGAGGAAAGATTGCTGCCATTGTTAAAGATCAGTTAGAGAAGTTTATAAATGAACACTTGAATGATGAACAATACCGTATTGTAATTGAAGACTGTTTTATGCCATGGAGCAGAATGTTTGAAGTAGGGTTAAAGACACAAGTTGAATTAAAGGTAAACCATTAAAAAGGTTGGTAAAGTATGCGAATCAATCATTTCGAGGTAGAAAGAGACGGACTAATCCTTAGAGGAATCATGACAAAACCAGATGGTACCGGTCCTTTTCCGGCAGTTATATTTAATCATGGGTTTACAGGCCATAAAGCTGAAGCTCATTTTTTATTTAAAAAACTATCTGAATCCTTAGGGCGTGTAGATATTGTTAGTTTACGCTTCGATTATATTGGTAGCGGTGAAAGTGACGGTTATTTTAAAGATATGACAATGTCATCAGAGGTAAAAGACTGTTTAGAAGTTTTTAACTTCGCGGAACGAGCTCCTTTTATTGATGCTACTCAAATCAGTTTATTAGGTTTTAGTATGGGTAGTGCCATTTCAATTATTGCCAGTTCAATATTAAGGGAAAAAGTGAAAAAACTTGTTCTATTATGTCCGGCGGCTAATATGTTTGATGTTCTTACTAGACCTGTAAAGATCGAATTATTAACGAATTTTTTAGAAGAAGAGACTATTGATTTCAGCGGAAACGTAGTGAGTAAAGCATTAATAGATGATGTATTTCAATTTAACATTTATGAACATGCAAAACATGTAACCGCAAAGGTTAAGCTAATCCATGGGACAAATGATGATGCCGTTCCGCCACTTGTCTCTTGGAAGCTAGCTGCACTATTTCCACACCCAGATTCCATTCAATGGATTCATGGAAGCGATCATTGCTTTTCATCGTCTTCTTATGAAAATCAAGTGCTTACTACCGTAAAAGATTTTATGAATCACTCGTGAATGGAGAATCTTAATGGACATTGTTTATAAGACAATAGGGAAAGAAGAAATGGAAAACGTTTTAACTCTTTGGAATGAAAACATAGGTGTAATGTTTCCATTAGATAAGAGGTTATTAAAACAAAATGCTTTCAATAAATACTACAAAAATGTCCTATACGGTGCCTATTTTCTAAATAAATTAATTGGAATGATTTGTTATAAAAAGACTAAAGATCGTTTATCTATAGGTTATATTAGCTTTTTGATTGTTGATGTTGCTTTTCAAAGAAATGGCATTGGGAGTAAATTAGTTGCGAAAGCGGAAGAATCCTTACAAGAAAATAGGGTTAGACTTATTCACCTCGGATCTGATCCCTATCACTTTTTTCCTGGTATTCCATTAAATTTTAAAAGTGCAAGAACTTTTTTTCAGCGACATGGATATATAGAGGAGACACAATCATTCGACCTTAAATGTGATCTAAGCAAACTTAATCTCCAAAGAATGATTACAGTGAAAAGTCTAGAAATTGTTCAGGAAGACAGGTATTCTATTGAATTTTTTCAAAAAGAGGACTTTATAAGTCTAAAGAGGTTTTTTGAAAAGAACTTCCCAGGCAGATGGTATGAGGAAACAGTAGAGTTAATTGAGCAAACAGGCCAATATAAGGATCTTATTATCTTAAAAGATAAGGAATTAAAAACTATTATTGGATTTTGTCGTATTTATACCAAAGAATCCGGAATAATTGGTTCCTCTGTATAATGGCGAAAATTACTAGGGGATAGCT
>Ga0213826_1000242_pt1 | contig 41847 bp, 45 predicted proteins | sample MC6MC0899MG_FD_180668 | JGI IMG/M metagenome (GOLD analysis project Ga0213826, IMG submission 180668) | Enriched soil aggregate microbial communities from Iowa State University, Ames, United States - MC6-MC0899-MG | ecosystem: Environmental > Terrestrial > Soil > Unclassified | place: USA: Iowa...
AGCGCCGCGCGGGCGGCGCTCGATCTCATAAGCGCAGAAAATCCCAAGGCTGAAACACTTTCAGAAATCCCCCACAACTACGTCAGAAATGCCCTACTTGTCGCGCCTGACAGCTGAAAACATGATCCCCTCTGGACGACCCAGAGGAGGCCCCGCATGCACCAGTCCGCTCGCCCCACCGCCGAACTGCGCCACACCCTGCGTGAACTGCTGGCCCACAAGGTCAGCAACCCTGATGACGACCCGCACCTGTCGGGTGTACTGTTCTTCTGTGCCACCGACGAGCGCACCCGCCAGTTGATCGAGCGCATCGAGCTGCTGGCCAGCGAAGCCTTCTTCGACGCCAGTGGCCGCGCCATCACCCACCGGATGCGAGCGGCTGCGGTTGACGGGGTGCGTATCAAGCAAAAGCACAAGGCACCGGCCGATGAAACTGTGATACGCATCGCCCTGCCCGACAAAGGCTACATCACGGTCAGCACGGCACGCTTGTAGGCGCAACACGGTGCATTGGCACTGTACGTTGAAGTGCGATCCGCTATCCTCAGCACTCCCCTGCACCGGATCGTTTCATGGAACTGCACATCCGCCTGGAAGGCCGTAAAGGCCTAGCCGACCAGCTCTACCAGCAACTGCGCGCGGGCATCGAGAGTGGCCACCTGGCGGCCGGCAGCCAATTGCCGCCCACCCGGCTGCTGGCCGAACAACTGGGCGTGTCGCGCAAGACCGTGGCCGAGGCGTACTCCAGGCTTACCTATGACAACCTGCTCAGTGGCGTGGTCGGTCGCGGTACGTTCATCACTCCGCGCCACCCCCTGCGTTCGAGCGAGGCAACGGCCGTCCCCTTGGCGGCTGCGGCATCCCTCGAACGCTGGCAGCAACGCGCGACGGTGCTGGGCAGGCCGCAACTGCAAGCACCGTCGCGCTATGACTTCGTTGGCGGCGCTTCGAGCAAGACGCAGTTCCCGTTCGACCAGTGGCGCAGCTGCCTGAACTACGCCCTGCGCCGCAGCCAGCGGCACCCCGAGCGGCAGTTCTCTGCCCAGGGGCTGCCTGAGCTGCGCGAAGCCATCGCCCACCACATCGCCTATGCCCGCGGCGTACATTGCAACGCAGCGGATGTGTTGGTATGCAATGGTGCGCAACAGGCGCTGGACCTGATCGCCCGGGTACTGATCGAACCGGGCTGCCCGGTGGCCATGGAAGACCCAGGTTACCCGCCGGCACGTCAACTGTTTCTGGCCTTGCGCGCACGCCTGCAATCGGTACCGGTGGATGATGAAGGGATGTGCGTCGAGCAGATCGCCGACGGCACGCGGCTGATCTACGTGACCCCGTCACACCAGTTCCCCCTCGGCATGCCGATGAGCGAGCCGCGCAGGCGGGCGTTACTGGCACGCGCCGCCGAGCTTGGCGCGTTGATCATCGAGGACGACTACGACTGCGAATTCCGCTACCTGGGGCCACCCGCCGACGCCTTGCAGCGCCTCGACCGGCATGGCCTGGTAGCCTACGTCGGGACCTTCTCCAAGACCCTGCTGCAGGAGCTGCGCCTGGGCTACGCCGTGTTGCCGCCCGCCGTGCTGAAAGCCGCCTGCGTGGCCAAGCACCTGAGCGACTGGCACAGCCCGACCCTGCTGCAATGGGCACTGGCGCGCTTCATCAGCGATACTCTATAGTTAACAGCTAAAACCTTGTACTCTAGAGCTGCATGTGTACAGCCAGAAGATAGATATCTTACAGTGGCTTAGCATCAAATAGCTCGCCAAAACCTGACCATGGCATGACTCAAATGCCACCAACTTGGTTAGCTCAAGTCATTCATTAACCGAGAGAAATTAAACACTGGGTGCGGACACCACGAACTGTGGGACTTCTGACTGTAAAAGGCAGCCCTACTAGAGTAACGTTTGAGTATTAAAGGCGCGGGGCTTTGGGCGGAAACTTGAAATTACAGAGTAGTTCCTGAATAAGGCGACCTGATATGCAATCGACGAGCATATAGTTTTTGTTGCTACTGAAACTTTGATTTAATAAATGTCAGGTGCGGGATGCACCATAACTATTCGTTAGATCACTATCACACTCTCAAAGTGCTCTTGGCAAATTTCCGACTGTAGTTATTTTTTTGGAAATTTAACAATTCGCAACCCCTCAAGCCGATCAATTTCTTTTTCAAGCTTTGCAACATGCCTCAACAACATGATTTCACGAGCAAGAATTTGGTCTGACAGTGCTTTGAAACTTTCTGCCCTTTCGCGCTCTGCCTTAATTTTTCTCTTAAGCTCAGCCTTGCTAACTGGGACGCCCGCAGAGCGGGCATCGTTGACCCTCTTCGCTGCTCGCTCTATCGCATCTCGAATATTTGCATGCTGCGGGCGGCTTGCTTTCAGAGATCCTCGACTTCTCCCAGCCTCTAAAGCTACTGTATCGTAATTAATCTCTGCGTCAGGAGAAACGATCAATGGGATACCCTCTTCCATGCGGCTCAACGCATCCCAGTAAACTTTTATACTATCGTCCATCACCCGACCACCTTCATAGTTTCCGAAAACTCTTTAAGCTCGAATAAAGTTTGGTTTTCCGCGTTAAATTCTGGACTATCAAGCTCACAAGTGGAAACCAGAGCCTCTTGAACCTCGATGAGCTTTAGGACTTTTGAGGGTTTGATGGCAGCAGACTTACAGCCATCACACCCAAGGAAGTTCACGGAAATTCGTTTGTGACAAGCCTCGGTGGAAATGCATCCTCCAACAACTGTCGGCTGATAGAATAGTTCGCCCTTTTTCATTCGCGCGAGGGTCTGCTCCAAAGCTTCTGCGTATTTAATTGGTTCACGGAGCGCTTTGGCCTTCCCACGCAACCAAATACCATGCGGCCCATGGAGAACTTCATCTGAAAATATAAACTCGTTCGCGTATTGCCAAGATCTAACCTGTAGCTCAGCGCTCTGATAAACATTCACGAAAGCATCCTTATCATTGCCTGCCTCTTTAAGCAAATCAGGCGCAAAACTAGAACCGCGAGAATAATAAATAGACATCTCAATAGTAATATGCTGTAGCATCATTTTTAGAGCAGGAAGACTTACCAAGCCACTACGTATGGCGTAAACAGCAGTTGAACGCCTAATCTGGTGAATAGACAAAGGCCATTTTTTTCCAATGGAATATTCTTGCTCACCCCGCCACATGCGAGTGGGTGTAATGCTTTCCAGCACACAGATGTCAGCTTCACTAATCAACGGGGTATTCAGCATTGGCTCATAATACTCAGGATCAAAATTCCCCCAAATGGGCCTTTTAGAACCTAATGAATCAGGCACAGCTAAACCAGGGCTGAATGGCAGATACGAGATCGCTATGAAAATCGGCTGACTATTGAAGTCAATACCATGAACATTATAAATTAATGCAGCTATTTTGCACGCTACTGAAAATGGGGTTTCCACATCAACAGAGGTAACCCACTTAGCTGGGGTAGGTCGAGCCTTTAATTTGGTTGTTATACCTAGTAAAAAACGCCGCTTGACAGCGCCGCTTTCACCATCAGTAATCCTCTTGAGAGACTTCCCGCCAAGACTGTAAGCTTCAGAGTTGCGCATACCAGAGAAAATATAAATCAACATAATACAACAGTACTGCACCATTCCAATGTGTTTTGACAGAGACTTTAAAGAACCCACATTATAGCTCTTGAAATATTCAGCCAGCCCCATGTCCGAGGCGCACTCCATAAAAATTCCAGCTCTAATTTTGTTTCTTGCAAACTTTTTATCACTTGATGCTCTTAAAACAAAATGACGAATGCCTTCGAAGCTTGATGAAAACTTATCCAGCACAGCCTTATAATTATTAAGCAATTGGAAATAAATAGACGGCGGAATCACTGCAGTTTGCGCATACGATTTTGCTTTTTGACTTCGATTTGATTTTGAAACCACCCGCCTCAGTGCTGGCTTAAAACCCAGATAACGAAATGGAACATATGAAAGCTTAATAAGCAAAGCCTCTAAATCAATAATCTTCGACTTCGACTCATTTATCCACTTGTTAAAAATCTCCTCAATATGATGAGGATCTGAAAGTGCCTGATGGACTGTCAACTTACTTTTGTAGCAGTACTCACGAATACGCGCCAGCAAGATGTTATACCTATTCAACGATGCAATGCCAAGGGGAACCCCAGCCGACTTTAAAGCATGTTTTAGCAAAACAAGAATCACACACTTCGACTGAACAACATTTAGCTCTTCCCTAGAGGAACTCCCCCCACCAGAAGAAGCAACATGAAGAGTATCATTCGTCTTCAATGTTTCAGATAAGAAATGTAGCTTCCAAGTATCTTGGTAAAAATATGTTATATGCCGCCCATCAACAGATCGGGAGACTATAAACATCGGATCAGGGTATGAGAAATCCTCAGAATCGGAACTCCAAGGAGACCCAACACTTCCAGGCAAATATTCTTGGATAAAAGTAGATCTAGCAGCCCTCATCTTAACACTCCTATTCGAACCAACATATCTAGCTTTCTCTGCCAGTAAGGAGAGAGTTCCTCTGTATCATAGACTTCGTTCTCAACCTTATTGCAAATAGCTTTCGCGCCTTCATTTAACGACCTCAGTTTATCAATCAAGAGATTCAGCCTGACAATCGACGCCCCCCAAAACTCATCAAACTCGGCAAGCGAACTCTGAACCAATTTGAACTGCTCAATTACGTAGCGCATGCTAAATATTTTCCGAATATCAGCCTCATTAATATGAACAAAGAAGTTCCTGCAAAAAATACACCCTAAGAAATTCTTGCAATCAGGAACTATAGAACCATTATCAAACATCGGATCGGAATCCCTAGCACCACTTGCGCATCCTCCCGATGATATATCTTTACTAGATACGATTATTTCGCGCGCTCGATCTCCGACAGCGGTAAAAAACAGGGTTGCCTCTTCAATATTCGCCTCCATATAACCAGTCGAATATGACTCCAGCGATGTCCTAATATTGTGATTCCCGGCCATCGACGACACTAATACACCATCTACATTCCTTTTATGATGCAAATGGTACGCCCGTAATTTTTTCATTCCCAAAAAAGCAATTTTAGGGAAAACAAATTTCTTGAGCGGCCACAGCATATCCCCTGGGTATTGTTCGGGCATTTGACAAGGCGCCTTGCCATATATGAAATGCCCGAAAAGAAATTTGAATTCAGACTCGCCCACTAAAATCTTTCTAACTGCAAGATAACATTCAAATTCTTTTGCAAACCGTGCCTCAAAACCAATATTCACCTCTTTGTGAGCACGATTCTTTATTACACGCTGATTTTGCGCCCCTCGCTCCATATAAGAGAACTCGTCCCAAACTATATTTTGAAGAGGCTGCAAATTTGCAGCTGTAGCCAAAGCAAACATTGAAATAAAACAATCATGGGCTAGCCTGCACAAGGCATGAAGTGGCCTACCAGATAATGAGTCCGGAAACATTAACTTCCGCCCCGGATTATAGTAATTTCTATGTGGATATGGCATCGAACGTTTTTTATCAAGCACGGACATCTCGTCCCGCACACATTCATGAAAATCTTTGCCTTCCTCTTTCATGCGAGCAAGGCTTCGATCTCGTACATATTTCCACGGAAAAGTACCCCACTCGCGAAATGATCCCTGAAGAACTGATTCAGACATCAACAGCTGATGACCAAGAAGAATCCAGACTGTATCATCACCGATTACAAATGAATGAGGCAGACGTCTACCCCCATTGATGAAATCATAAAGGTGTATAAACATTTGAGATATCGGATAAATGAAATCGTCCAATTCTTCAGTCGCCGGAGGCTCAGTGTGACTTATTGAATCCTTACAGTATGGAATAGGCGATATACCAATATAAAAATTGTACTCAACATCAGGAAAAGCAATCACACTAAGCCCCATTGCAATATTCAAGGCATAATTGGCTGTATTATTGTGTCTTCCCTCCCCCACACTCGATTTTAGGTATTTCGAGTAGCCAATCAAGGCGCGATGGAACTCTTCACAATTATTGAACAGCTGAGGATGACCATTTTTTTCAGACCAATCAATCAGACAGCGCCCATTAAAGAACTCCTTTTTCAAACTAGATGCTGCTACCCCTTGGTAATACCTTTCAGCCATCGCCAATGCCCACTCTTTTACAAAACATGCCTGCCCGGCGTCAAAACTAGAAATTAGAACCTCACTCTTAGATCTAAGACCGTTGTGCGCCCGCACCTTGAACGCTAGAGCTGCGAAATTAAGATAACCACCAGCACATGGAACTATTAAAGCTATTTCACTAGGTTCAAGCTCTGCAATCAGCCCAAAGCAATCTCTGGCAGAAATTTCAGACAGGACTATCGGTTTCATTATTAGGGGTGTCATTCGCCTTCACCTCGCCAAACGCGCGTTTTATTCGCACTTCGAGAAACTCCTCCCACTTGCTTTGACTCAGCGCTTGAACTTTTTCACGCTTGATATCTTCGATATATTTTTCCGTAGTCTCAATACTCCTGTGACCCAGTCGCTCATTCACGGTAAGCACAACTTGAGTCATTGTAAGTTTGTTCTTCTCATACAGATCTAGAAGCCCTTTCACCAAGTTGTTCGCAAATGTTGCTCTGAGATTATGGAAATTCACATCAATTTGAAGCCCTTTACGCTTAAGGGATGGTTCAAGTTGATTGCGTATGAAGGCGTAAATAGCACCGCCCTCCTGTGGGTTTTTATACTGACCGCGATTAGGATCATTTTTTTGCGAATAATACGGCCGCCCTGACTTCGTGAGGAAAATATAGTTATCTTTCCGTCCTGCCAAATAGGACTTTTCATCACGCGCCTTGTATCGTTCAGATCTCAAATACACCTTCGCCATGCCAACCAAAAACAAGGGAATAAATAAGTTATTTTGAACATCATATTTACTATCGATTAAAGCCCCCAACCCAATAGGTAATGACAGATAGTCTGCTCCTGGGCTACCTGACAATACTGATCTGGGCATAGTAAACACACTCTGCATTCGAGGGCCGGCCATTAATGCCATTAGAAAAGCTAAAGTCATTTCTGTATTGCCGATTTCAAGAAGAGAATCAATGATCGCAACCTGCTCATCTTCATCGTAAGCCCTTAACTTTCGATTAGCCCCGCCCTTTTTTAAACGGCTTCTAGACTTCAAGCGCAAATCGGTTACAACTATCTCTTTCAACCTGCCAAACCCGTGCTGATCAACATATCGAAAAGTTTTCTTTACTTCTTTCCACATCGGATTTTCCGGTTTCAAACCTTGCTTCAACTCTAGAAAACGGTAGAAGTCCTCAATCCTTGATACATGTTGATTTGAAGTCTCAAACGCATTTGGATTCAGAGCTACCCTCTCACTCAAATAAGAACTGTATGCATAAGTGGGGCGCGCTGACTTCCTCAAAGGGAAAGAAAAAATGTCAACTTCAAGATCCACCATACCATTGATAAAATCGACCAAACTCAATGCAACCTTTTTCAAAGTTGAGCGAGATACTGGGGGGAAATCAAAAGCTAGATCCGTAAGGTAAAGATTGCCTAGCATCCACGGCGAGCCGTCCGCTTTATGAACTAAGGCAGGATAGTGATAAACCGCTGCAGCTTCTGCGTCCTCAATCGGAACATAGCGAAACTCATCACTTAATAGACCCGGCGAAGGGTAGAAACGTGCCTCATCTATTTCTTCATTATCATCCTCTAAACTAGTTGAGCATGGAAAGCGGCCCAGCGCGATTGGTTGAATGGCCGGGAGTTCAGATATCATATTAATCTTAATTTCACCAACAGCTTGGCCATATCGCATAAATATCACCTATCTTATTTCAAGAGGCGTATGAATTCAGCGATGCACACTGGGCTTCGAAAGTTTATTACTTAATAGCTAAACGATTTCTAATTAAGCCCCATACTAGTTCAATCGATTCGGCTCGAAAAGCCACATGGCGAAATCTTATTGATTTTTCCGCGAGAAAGTGTCAATATATATATATTGTTTATTTAAATTTTTAACTAAAATCTTATTTAAATCAACAAGTTATCTATTGGCCGCACAGTCCCTTTTAGGACTCCCCGTCCGACGGACGGTATAGGGTTCGTACGCTCCTAAAGATGGTTTTTGGTTTTTTATGGGAGAAGCGTGTCCTAGCAGATGACGCTTTTCGAGATGGTGAGGTCAAGCCTGAGGTGATGTTTTCTGACTTCGCACGCATAGCAGTTAGGCGTAGTGTTCAGTCCCTTGGCATGGATAGCCGATCTCCCCCCTAGGTTCCGTATGAATTCCCGAGAAGCTGAATCGATGCCCTTCGGAAGCTGAATTTCTGTAGGGTTCTCTGCCATCTACGGAAAAGAATTCTGTGATAGCAATGTAATACGAACTCTCAGACGAGGCCTGAGATGTGATCTCCGATCTCTTCATCGAAACCCATGGCCGGTGGCGCCCGCGTCTGAGCGACCGCCTAATGCTTGATGGCGTGCTCTGGGAGCTCTGCTCGGGTGCTGCTTGGCGAGATATGCCGGATCGATTTGGCCCGTGGTCTACGGTGTATCAATGATTTCGGGGCTGGCGAAACCAGGGGACATTCAATCAGATGCTGAAACACTTGCACCTGAGATTGAATGAGTAAGACTTGATCGACCTGCAAACCTGGATGATCGACTCTACTGCAGTACGCCAGCCGGGAAAAGGGGCCTGACGAGCCTGTCGATCACACTGTAAGCCGCGGTCGCGGCGGCCTCACAACCAAAATCCACATGCTCTGCGACGCCAACGGAACACCGTTGCCCTTCCTTCTCTATGACGGTCAAGCCAGTGACAATGGCTGCTTGCCGACAAGGGTTACAACACCGAAGCGCTAAGCCGCTATTGCAAACAATATCGAATGCATCCCTTATCCCGCTGCGATCAGTGAAGCGCAAACACAAGCCTGGCTTACCCAGGCTGTTTGATCGGCCCAAGTACCGACAGCGCGACTTCATCGAGCGTGTATTTGGCTGGCAGCAAGAGAAGCGGCACATCGTGACACGCATTCACACGCTCGTGAAAAGCAATGTCGCACTCCGTACCCTTCTCCAAGTCTGCCAAGTGGTTGCAACTCATACAAACAGCCTGCGCAATACCACTGGGATCGTAAACTTCATTCCCGAGTAGAACCAATAGTGCGGCTTGCATCGACTGTCACCAGGCGGCAATCTGAATGCCAGTGTGTGGATGCTACTCAAATTCTGCAAGACTGAGGTTAAGCCCTATCTGATCGTCGAGTTCTGACCTTCGATCTCAAAATGCCCTGAGTCATTGCCGTTCGTCAGTAAAGCCAGGCAATTCATTAATAAAAGATCGCTGATTGACAGCCGAAACAGCTCAATTGACGATATTACAAGCCATTGAAAACATTAAAAGAATATGTTGGTGCAAGCATAAAAATGCAAGAACAATTAATATATATTGCCAATTCCCCGCGTACTTTCTTCACATGAAAACCGACCTCTCCGACAAGGCCATTGATTTTTCAGAAGACGCACCTAAGATCTAAATCACGCTTAACTCTACGGAGCAAAATCATGGCAAAAATCTATGACTCCCCAATTATGACGCCTCCCCGGAGATCACTGCCGTGCAATTACAGCACTTGGCATGCGGATGACCTAAACGCCTCCGCATTCAACAGTTTTATATTGCACATCGCTTTAGAAGACAAGTATCTCATCAAAGCCATCCTCAAAGAGTCACAGCATACCAGACTACAGCCAATACAAACTGCTGCAGTATGGCAATTGAGCTCAGTTCATTACAGCGACAAAAAACTTTGCACCATTTTCAAGTCAGTATATCAAAGACCAAATCAAATCAAATCAATGCTTATAAATGACGTTATTGGTTACAGGGATTACAATAACACAGCCCGCAGAGATCACTCACATGTACCAACGGAAACATGCGGACTGAAAAAGATGCGTGCGTACCTCCGGTTTAAGAAAATTTGCACAGCCTCTTTGGGATCTGACAACGGCGTACAATTCGTGAGCAGAGCAGTATCGGTTGCATCTTTCACAGAAGCCTTATTCATGCAGCTTAAGAATGATAACTTTTGCAAAGGCAGCATACTGCAGTATGCCACTGGGCTTAATCTATTTGCTTAGCAGATTCCTCATCAGGCCTACCAAAAGGCGAGGAGTGAAACAGCGTTTAAAACTTTGCTTTATTCCAGTTCATAAAACGACTAACGCTGTATCCAACTGCATATCTGAGCTTACTCGGCTAGATACGCCTCAGTTGATGAGCTGTGAGGACTGATCACGCGCTGGGGCTCTCGAAGCATAACTGGCATGCCACAACGGACGTCATTTACGCACTCCTTGAACCCGATGGATTAGACGACTCATCTTTAGGGCATTCATGATGACCACACCAAACAAGTAGAGATGTGCAGTTCACATAAATACGTGACCGAAGCATATATGCTCATCAATGAGTTTGACGCCTTTGGGGATCCTGCAGGTAACTGGGCATTCACTGATAAGAAGAAGGCAAGTTCGCGCTACATTAACACTCTCGTACCCCCGTGGCTGTGGCTGCCTACGCGGCAGTTGACTCGGCAACCAAAGCTGTAGCCCTGCGGGAGCATCGATGGCAGCCGGCTCCGACTGCTCTAGTTCCATCCTCTAAGCACGCAGGGCGCTTTAACCAGCATTAACTGGGCGCCCTTGAGCTGCTCATCTTCCTAGCTTTGCATGCAGTCAACTCAGGCGACTCATTCTGAAGAGACAGGACTTGTGGTCTCAGATCTTGAGTTCGGGCGATGCCCTAGAAATCTCAAACCCCATTTCTGCATAGCGCCGATGGTGCATCTCACACGCTTTTACTGCAGAGCGATAGCCGTCAACAGGTCGCTCACCGCTTTCAGCTGGATAATCCTCTGGCCTCATCGCCCTGAGGACGGTCAGCTCGTCAAAATTTTCCTGGGCTTCGGCTGTGCGCCTGGCGATGAGCGTACGGGTAATTTCCAATTGCGCCGTGCTTGGGCCGTTGTCCCAGTATAACCGCTTGAGATCCTTATAGATCTGTAGATGACGGGTATCGAAACCGCCAAGATGCCGGCTAGCATCGAAAGGGTACAGGTCACTGTCGTACTGGTGCAGCACGAAATCCTGGAGGAGGTAGGCAGTACCATACTTACCGTATAGGAGGATATCCCGGTGAATTTCATACGGTGATTGAGGCATGGCCGAGACTCCGCTGATGGTCGAAACATCAGTGTAAGCCATGTTCGTCTAATTGACCGGTAAGATGAGCGGGTGGCATGCAAGTCAAGGAGAGGCTTCTATAACACTCCTCGAAGACCAGGCCCGCCGGGACACAACCATTCATCGGGGAAACTTGGTAAAATCCTCTTATACCCTACCGCAAACAAGCGGAAACAGTCGACCATCTACTTTCGCAACCAATTGATTTTAAACACAAAAATTTATAAACAATATATATATATTGACAAGTATCAGTTGCAGGCCATCCCAGGATGAAAAAACGGTATCGAGCGCACAACTTGCTTTTCCGATAGAAAATCCTACAGTCTGGAAGTCACTCATGATCAAACGCCCAGCCGTGACAAAGACCAGCTCAGCACCTACAGCCACTAGCGCTTTAGACTCCACTCGTTTATCTTCAGGGAATCGCGCACATGATTACATTGGAACAAATAAACTTGCGCAACTCGTTTAGACATACAGGAGCTAAACGCCAGGGTTTTTTGAACCTATGTGGCAACCCCACAGCCGAGCAGGAAGTCGAACTGATCAATAGCTACGCAGTACACGTCGCTTTTCTGAAGGTGGCTTTTGGCGCAAATAAACCATTAACGCCTTGTAAACACTCCACGCTATTAGCCTTCAAAGGTTTTCTCCACCTAGAAATGGGGCTGAACACTGAAGAAGCAGTCAAAATCTTAAGCTCCGTACTAACCGTATACAAGTCCTTAGGAGCCTTGACCGCTGAAAACATTACTCGCGTGCTGAAGGAACCACAACCAAACTGTGATGAGCAATATCTCTTGTGCGAACCTTCAATGCATGAAATCGAAATTTACAATTCTCATTTTGGTTGCAACGACCCTGATAAAGCCATAGTGGTAGACCTCAGTGACCTTAAACCATTATTGAGCGTGGCAGACATGACGGAATTCCGCGTACTATTAGCAAACCACCTGAAGCGAAAGAGCCAGAGCTTGGGCAAAGTAGAAGCTGTCGTGATCTGCGCATTCATGGCGGCGTTGCTTAACCAACGCCCCGGCGGCAATTTGAGTGACTTACATCTAACTGCGAAAGAGACCAGGAACTTTCTCTTATCAACAAAATGTGCATCAATCGATAGTTGGCTTCGGGCGGGTCAAGAGCTTGATATTGCTTGGCAGGAATGGGGAGCTGCAGAGGATGTAATTTATGCATTCTTTGAGCCCAATGGTTTTATCGCTTTGCATTGATCAACCGCTAGCATTCTTGAACCCCTTCTCCAATTCAGAGACACCCTTACCACCGAAGTGCTATCTATTCCGAACGTATCCCAAGACCGTGCGACCACCACCATTATTCAATGGAGAACTTCCATGCGCGTACCTATTTACCCACATGATACTTACCCCAAATTCGGGTTTAGCAATCTTGTATCCGCCCTGCAAAACACATGGGGCGGCCCCGAAACTATTTCACCCTCTTCTGCTCGTGAAATCATTTCTAAGGGTTTGGGTTATCTCAATTACCGTGACCTCTACCAATCCTCTAGGCGGGTGCCTTGCGAAAAAGATTGTCCGGCCGAAACTGAAATCCGGCACGGCATTCTCACAGCGATCAAAGCTGAGCTCCAGCCAGACGAGTGGCTCGCTACCAATCAAGCTGACTGGGAACGAATCGTCAACGCCCTACCGATCAATGAGCTCAGCGTATTCAAGTCTTCTCCAATTGATCCATCCCAGATTGCTCGGCCTGTGCGCGCAAACGAAAAGTCGGACTGGAAACAACTCTCAGCAGATCGTCAGCTGACCTCTCAACAACTTCAGCAAATAACTTCAGCCGTCGCATCTTCGTGTAGTCCCCGAGATCAGGCGCTGTTAGACTGCCTGTTGTCTGGGCTGCGGCCAACAGAATTTTTGCCAGCCAAGGTGCAGCAAATCCTCACTACAACCGATGGCGTTTTCATCGAAGCTGATGAGAAAAGGGCCACTCGTAAGTGCTTGGGAGCTCGGCATCTTATTCCAAACCCTGGCGCAATCAACAGGCATATTGAGCTCGCTAAGCTGTCTCCAAAAGACTTTATTTTCGCCTCAGATAGAATCCAACACTCCCCTATGACTGTATTCGAGCTCCAAAGAATCTGCGCGTCATGGGCACGTAAATCCGATATTTCTCCTAACTTGGTCGTGCCCTCGATCATCCGCCAGTCCGCGAACAAAGACTGGCTAGCCGTGGTGCATATTGTGCGCACCAAGCTTGGGCACAAGAATTATAATTTTACGCAAAGTTATTTGAATTCGAAGCCCGATAACGTCGATGAGTAATGCAAAAGCTCCTCCGGATTTAAGGCGAGCCCTGCATCAGCTGGGCTTCGTTTTTAGGGCGCTCGCAAGTACGCCACACCGCCAAGTTGTCTAGCGCTCACTGCTTATTCTGCCAGTCCGCCAGACGCTCGCACATGTCGATGACAATCACTTTCTCAGCAGTAGTTGCGTCAGCGCCCTTTGACAGAACGTATTCATCGAGCTGGTCATACCCGGCCACGCGCGCTTGGCAAACTAGATCGTCATAGCACGCGACAACGTCCTCCAGGCCCGTATCCGAGCGTGTCATAACCACTTTCATCTCAGGGTTGAACGCTTGCAGCAACTGGATCAACTCATCAACCTTCATGCACTTACCCCACTCCGCGACGATCACCTGACGCAACTGATCGCCCCCTACCCTACAAGCTCAGGATAGAAGACCTAGCGACGATTCAGCCGGCCTCTTCGAGCCCGTAGCGTCGATGGTTATGACCAAGCAGCTTGCGACACCGTGCAGACACTCAACCTCAGCTGATGACTGAGCCGTCGATGGCCATGATCGATCTGAACGCTACGCCATGAGCCTCAAAACCGAGCGTGGGCCACTCTGACCTGTAATCCAGGCAATCATGGTGATGTCCATGCACGACCATTTTTGCGCCCATTGCCTGGGCGAGCTCATCGATCTCTGAAAAGCCGTGCGGGTGGCAGCTCGGAGCCTCGTGAGTGACTAGGATGTCCGCCTTCTCCATTGCGAGCGAGAAGTAGTCGTCTGGGTAGATTGCAGAAAGCGCGTGCTGCTTCTTCGTCGCTACAATGTCTGCGTGCTGAGGTCTGAGCGCCAGGCGGTCGAGGTAGTCTGAGTAATTCTGAATGCCGGTATCAGGGCTGCCTGGTAGCCAGACTTGCGACTCGAATGTGCCACCCAGCCCCGCTATACGATGTCCAGCAATCTCTACTACCCGGCCATGAAGGCTGCGTTCAGCAAGGCCGCAGCCATAGAGGTTATGCCAGTAAGCCGGGAACCCGGAATCGTGGTTGCCGTGGATGAACCAGATCTCAGTGATGTCGAGGATCGGGCGCAGGATTATGTCCAGGGGTAAGCTGCATTCGAGGTCACCCAGGAAGACCACTGCCTCGGGGCGGTGGAGCTTCACCAGCCTGATCACATGATCAAAGCGCGAATGTACGTCGCCCAGAAACCAAATCACTCGTTTCCCCCACGCATTCCTATATCACCACGGTGTAAACGACTTGATGATGTCGGTGATTTGCCTCCTGTAGCGAAGCAACAATAACCCGCTGATCATAACGGCTTCCGGGAATGCCACGTAAACCACAACGGGGCTCACAAACCTGTCATCGATGCCAAGCAGGAACAGCACTCCGAGGCACAGGATGATGCACGGTTGCAGGACGACAGCGAACACCGTCATAGCCACGCTCACCGCGAATATCAATTCCACGACCTGAACACCAGGTTTTGCTCCTTGAGATTATGCGTCGCTTGGAGGCAGATCTGGCCGTTACTGCCTCTAGAGGAATTTACAGCGGCGGTAGCCCCTTCGGGGATTGGCGAGATTATCGGGCATCAGGGATGCATCGCGGCGTACCAGTCAGCGTAGGGCGTATTGACTGCCTTGTGGCGGTTGTAATCCGGGCTGCCGTCGTAACACCATACCGGGCCCCTCTCCCCTAGTGCGAATTTCGCCTTATTCACCGTTGCTCGAGCGGCATGCAGCTTGTCTTCGTCATCCAATATTTTGGCTTCCTTTACGGCTCGCCGTGCTTCCATCAGATCGTGGACTAGGTGCTGACGTTCCTCATCAGAAAGCGAGGGATTGCTGCAGCGCCAGAGCTGGCCTTCACGAAATATCGACCGTCAGCTTTCACTGGATACACAGCGAAAAGCTCCTAGCCCGTTTCAATCACAGACCATCCACCGACGAATCCGATTGATTTCCTGCGTCCAGTCTCGATCGCATCGAGGCAGTTGAAGAGGTTCACGGACTGACCTACACCTCGCGGTCGCAGATTAAAACGTGTGGAGTACTGCGCGCTACCCCTAATGACTGATCCCTGGCGAACCACCTGACGCTATGAGCTGGTAATCAGTAACCCCTTGGAAACGATGCTCAGCGATAAGCCGCAGGCGCTCAAGATCGGCACCCGAGACACCCTCGGCCTGAGCCTGATGATATCGCTTCAGTGCTTCCATCGCGTCGGTGTACATGGGATGGTCAGGGGGAAGCATCTTGCTGATGTCATTCATGTCTACCACTCCGATGTGAGTGCAGCGGCCCAAGCTGCAGTAAACCGCTCAATTCAATGGTAAAGAGAGCTATGGCCAAGGCTCATCACTACTCTAAATTTATTCCAAAATGCTCTTGAACACTCCTGAAAGCGCGGAGTGCTGACCTGCTGCCTGAAGCTCCTGAACGATGGTTTTCAGCTCATCAACTTCTTCCAGGGTTAAGATCAAGATCGCAGCTGTGTAGCCTTCCTGTAGATTCTTCAAGCTGACGTTTGACGTCGTCTTAAATCAGAAAATCCCCTTGGTGCCCAACTGATCGGGTCGACGATGATTCAGGGCCGAACGATCATGTCTGTCAGAATCTCTGGGGGAACAGGCGATACGGCGTTCAGATTTTCCTGCTGATCGCTGGCTTCGGCTGGCCCGCCACAGCCGCGCAACTGGGAGCGCCTGCTTCACTTTAGCCACATCCAATGCGTACGTATCAAGCCATGCATCTCTCGCAGACCTTCGTTTCTTGGCGAAGACAAGTAATCGACTATGCGATCTGCATCGATAATTAACCAAGAGGAGATGCGACGCCAGTCGAGGCCACACAGATCAGCCGCCTCCGGCAAGGATTCTGCCTGAAAAAGTCACGACGTGGCCGATAGGGGGCTGGGCCCAAGGCACGCATCAATGAGCTCAGCTGTTTCGATCAGTCGCTGGCTCAAAGCAGGAAGAAGCGCCACTGCGACAATCGATCTTCGTTGAGCAAGCTTAAGGACAGTATGAAGAACGGCATCGGAGTGACGCATGATCTCTATCAGATGTAGCCCACTAGGCCCGTTGGCACCAGCGAGCCAATTTTTTGTCGTTCTCTCACTCGCGTTAGTCCAATTTCGCAGGGTCTTAATAGCTCTGTGTGAGTTGCCGAGCTCATCGAGCAAAGCCGATGCCAGGGCATGGGCATAAACCTCAGAGCTAATCGGAAAGAAATTGCCCACCTTCGCGATCATTTTTCCACCTCCTAAATTTATTATTTAGTAAGCACCGGTAGGCATACAGAAGTCCTGCCTATCGTGTACCGGTATGCCATGAACCAACTGAAAGGCCTGCCAAATGCGACCAACCACATCATTAAGCGTACAAGCTAATAACAGAGCGGCGGCTTATGTCCGAATGTCGACTGAGCACCAGCAATACTCTACAGAGAATCAGCTAGACGCTATCAATATCTACGCGCAGACCCACAACCTTAATGTGGTGAAAATTTATACAGATGCAGGGAAAAGCGGACTCAGTTTAGATGGGCGCGAAGCTCTTCAACGTCTATTGGCTGATGTAGAACTTAGGAGCAGCGACTTTACTACCGTACTAGTCTATGACATCAGTCGATGGGGCCGCTTTCAAGATCCAGACGTCAGTGCAAGTTATGAAGTACGCTGCCGACAAGCTGGCGTCAGAGTAGAGTATTGCGCCGAACAGTTTGTAAATGACGGATCCCCTGTATCCAGCATTATCAAAAGCATTAAAAGAATGATGGCCGGGGAATACAGTCGCGAACTGTCTGTGAAGGTGTTTGCCGGACAATCTCGTTTGATCCAGCTAGGATATAGGCAGGGTGGTACCGCAGGTTATGGTTTGCGTCGCCATTTAATAGACCAAACTGGCAGACCTAAGGCAACGCTGTGCCGAAAAGAATATAAAAGCCTTCAAACTGACAGAGTAATTCTCGCACCAGGCCCCGACTCTGAGCGAGAAGTAGTATTAGAAATATATGACTGCTTCATTAAAAAAGCTCAAACAGAAAAAGAAATCGCCGACTCACTAAACAGACGCGGACTACTCACCGACTTAAATAGGCCATGGACACGTGGCGTAGTGCATCAGATTCTTGTGAATGAGAAATACATCGGCAACAATGTTTGGAACCACACATCAGGGAAACTAAAGATGCCTCGCATCGCTAATCCCGCGAATGAATGGATACGAGCAGACGCAGCTTTTCCAGCAATAGTCGACCCCTCGTTATTCATTGCTGCCCAGGCAATAATTCAAGCTCGTGCACGCTCATGGTCAAACGAAGAAATGTTGATAAGTTTAAAAGACCTATTTCAAGAGCGAGGATGTCTCTCAGGTCTTATCATAGACGAACAGGAAGACTTACCATCAAGCAGCTGTTACAGGAAACGATTTGGCAGTCTGATTGACAGCTATCGACTCATTGGATATGAGCCGGCTAGGGACTATAGCTTTATAGAAGCCAATCGACATCTAAGAGAACGTTATCCGGAGATATTCATTGAGACTCAACAGAAAATTGAAGCTGTAGGAGGTCGAATCTCAGTAGACCCAAGCACTCAACTGATACTAGTGAATGATGAGTTTACAATTTCCATTGTACTCTGTCGCTGCCAGTCGATTGGAGCAGCTCGCAGGCGCTGGCAGGTAAGATTTGACTTCAGCCTTTTCCCGGACATCACCGTCGCCGTCCGCATGCTTCCAGGTGAGAATGAAGTTCTTGATTACTATCTGTTTCCGATGATTGATCTGGTAGCGCCCAATTTGCGACTGGGCGATTCAAACCCCCGAGAACTGGAGCTATACCGCTTCGAAAACCTAGAAATTTTGTCCACGCTGAGCAAGCGATTCCACCTCACGAGCGCCGCGTAATGAACGCGCCTCAGGAAGCTCCGCTGACTCTACATGTCGCCCGAGCCTCATCTATCGAACAAATCTCCTTAGAGCTAATTAAGGTTATCAATCCTAGGCAACGCAATAAAAAAGTCTTCGCCCGACTAGTTGAAAACATCGCAAATTTAGGCTTAAAGAGGCCGATAACTGTAGCGCGCACCAATACAGGTTTCGACCTAGTATGCGGCCAAGGCAGGCTTGAGGCTTTTAAGGCTTTAGGGGAACGAAACATTCCTTGCGTGGTGATAACCGCTAGTGAAGTAGACAGATATCTGATCAGTCTTGTAGAAAATCTAGCACGACGGAAGCACTCGAACCGTGATTTGCTAGAAGCAATAAATTCGTTACATGATCGCGGATACACCACTAAACAGATTTCGCAGAAGACTTGCCTAGACTACAATTATGTTGGTGGGATACTCATTTTGCTCAGGCAAGGTGAAGAACGATTAATCAGCGCTGTAGAAAAAGGCTGGCTACCAATCAAAATTGCCATAACAGTCGCGCGCTCGGACGACACTGTAATCCAGGCCGCCATGCTTGAGGCATATGAGAATGGGTTACTGAAGGGCGAGCAATTAATGAAAGTCCGACGCTTAATCGACAATCGTCGTGCGAGTGGGAAATGCTTCAACCATCAAAAAAGACCCGAAAAAATCACTACCTCCCGCCAGCTTCTTAACGCTTATCAATCAGAGGTGCGCAGACAAAGATTGATGGTAAAAAAAGCGGACATTGGTGAGCAACGTCTATTATTCGTAGTCACCGCACTCAGAAAGCTTCTCTCAGACGAGTATTTTTGCTCCCTGTTGAAAAGTGAAGGCATTGAGGACATGCCACAGGTTTTAGCCGATCGTGTCAAGGGGGAAGCATGAGCGAGGTTAAAAGCGCTTTTGATAGTAGGCTACTAACTGTGGCGACTTCCCAACTGCTGCCATCGCGCGTAGTCCAAGCAACCACCCTTAGCTCACCCAAGTATCTAACTATACTAGCGTCCGTTCGAGAACTTGGAATTATTGAGCCACTAGCTATCCACCGCGAACCAATAGACTTAAACGAGCAACCGCCGAGATATTTAATCCTTGACGGACACTTACGACTAGCAGCATTAAAACAGTTAGGCGCACTGCATGCGCTCTGCATGCTTTCCACTGATGACGAGGGGTTCACATATAACAGGCAGATAAATCGACTGACACCCATTCAAGAAAGCAAGATGATCATTCAAGCAATCGAGAGAGGAGTTTCAGCCGAGCGAATTGCTGAAGTTCTTAATATCAAACTTGAGCGGATCCACCTAAGGCAAAACTTATTAAAAGGAATAGCACAAGAGGCCATAGAGCTCTTAAAAACACGGATGGTTGGTCAACCAGTATTCCATATCCTTAGAAAAATGAAACCAATGCGGCAGATCGAAGCTGCAGAAATGATGATCTCTGCAAATTGCTATACTGGACGTTATGCACAGATGGTCTTGACCGCAACTAAACCTGAGGATTTAACGGAGACTAAGACCTCAGTCGAAGGGGTATCTGCAGAAAATATCATAAAAATGGAAAGAGAAATGGAGAGACTCTACCACGACTACCGGCTTGTAGAGGATACTTTGGGTGAAACCATGTTAGTGCTAGTTGTAGCTAAAGGGTATTTGAATAGAATCTTACGCAACGAGACGATCTCAGCCTACTTACAGCGTTACGAGCCTGACCTATCTCGCGAGCTGATAGGGATAATGGATGCAGTCACAGCAGATGCGAGAAATCTAGAGCGGGAGTAACGGTCATACGAATCAACTTCTTGATCTTTATCGACTAGAGTCTAATTGAGGGCAGCCCCCGAACAGCATGGCTACGGATCAATGGCCGTACGGCGGCACATCTCAATCTAACGTACCGCTTCACCTAAAGTACCGGCTTTGTGCATTTGGTAGTCGACCACGGTCTGGAACAGGTGATCTGCTTCGATGCGAAGGCGGTCGAGCTCAGCCTCGGGTCGGCCCTGGGTCGCCTCCTCATTGTACGCCCAGATGGCCTCCAGCGCTTACTTCAGTAGCGGCTCACCTGCTTCCGCCATGCCCAGCAGTGTTCTCTTCATTCCTAGGCCTTTGCCCTGTTAGTCAGTAGAGCCTATTACGGTACACGCCGCTCCTCCAAAGGTCATCGCAGGCTCGCACTGAAAGCGCAATGATGCTCAACCCTATCGCGCTCCCTAGCCCCTTCGGGGATAGGCGATGTAGCGGAATGCCGTGTACCCTGTAGACCGCAAGGGAGCAGATGATTGCTCACTCGGTAGACACAGAACACGTTAAGGACAGGAGCAATCATGAGCCAGGTGAACGAGATTAATCGCGGTGCGCATCAGCCATGAGTGAACTACCTAAAGAAGCAACTCCGCATGATCTGCCGTTGTGCCCGAATCGCTTGATTGTCGCCGTTGATGCGGTAAGGGGTTCAGGCTTTGCCCTCGAGTTGCTGCGCGAGCACCTGCGCCTCCGTACGTCAGCTAAGCTGGTCTTCTCCGAGTACGCCGACTGCTATTTTCTGCAGCTCGACGACGTCGATCGCTATCAAAACTCAAGGGTAGGAATGCTCGATGCAATGTCGACAATGCCTTTTCGCTCGAGCGAAATTTTTAGGCTAGAGATTTCGACCTGGACACCTTCGGACATTGCTCGAGTCGTGGACACCGACGGCCTGAAAGCTCTGGGCGAGCTCGGGCTGATTTCGCCAGTGAGCTAAGACCGTCTCGCCCACGTCTCCGCCTTAGAGGCCGACCAAGCTTTTTGATCCCATGGTTGGTCTCGGCTGCTCCATCAGGGAGCGGTACTATTCAGTGCCCCTCCCAGACCAAGGACTAGACCAATGCACTACATACCTGATGGCTGAGGTAACCGGGATGGTAGGTGCGGTAGGCTTTTGAAGGCAAAGTCGTCCCTGCCCCGTTAGCCGTGCGCGGCCACACGCTCTGCTTGCTGAATAGCCGGTTTAGGCAATTCCATACGAAGGCTTTCACGATACTGCTCTGCCGGCGCCTCATGGGTGACTTCGACGACAGCATCATAGTTTTCCCGGATGATTCGCTCGATTTCAGCAATGTCAGCCCGGAAGAACTCTTTTCGCCCGTTGACCTTGTTGAGCCGGCCAGAAGCGAAGTGATCATGGAGCTTTGCTTCCAACGCGGGCGCATTGTTCGAGAAGACCATTGCATGCACGTCGAACCAGAACGGAACCGATGCATCACCCAGCTCATCGACCCGATCCATGGGTTCCAGACGGCGAGTCATGCCAATCTTGTAGATGCCCTCCCCGAAAGCGCCCAGGTTCGAGATCACGTACACATACCCGGCTTTGGCGTTCTGCTCGCGGTAATCAATGAGCTTTTCTTCGCTCTCGAGCTCGGCCCGACCTGCCTCAACTTCGGCTAGCTTCACCAGCAGCGCCGAGCGCTCCTCATCAGATTGCACTTGCTCAAGGCGAGCCTGGAGGTCACGCATAGCAGTCGTGAAGTGCTTCCGCTCCTTGGCAATTTTCTCTCTCGCCGCGCGGATCTCCTGCTCCAGCTTCTGCTGCTCCCTAAGCTCTTCCCGGGCGCGTTTTGCCTCTTCCTTTTCTTCTTGTTTCTTAATCTGGAATTCATGAGCAAGGTGAAGCTCATCGAGCTTGAGATCGAGGTAGATGCCAGATATCTCTACGCTCATGATCTTGCCTAGGCGATTGCAAGCTTCAAACGATTTGAGAATCCGCTTCTCGCCGAGCTCGACGTTGTCAAATTTCACGTTGGCCACGCAGGCATCAGCTTCGTTGTTGAACGAGCGAATCACCAGCTTGATCATGTCGTTGACCAGCTTACGGTCTTGGGCCTGGCTGTTGTTCACCGTCCAGTTCATGTTGCCGGTGGCCGCCTGCCCATTCTTGATCAGGACTTTCTGACGATCACGGACGTGATCCAGTCGAGCCTTGTACTCCTGGCTGCTGGTTAGCTTGAACTTAGGCTCATAGAGGGCGAAGCTTTCCAGGAGCAACGTCTCTTCCCAGACGAGTATCTGTCCCTGCAGATCAGTCGAGCGCTGTGCGAGAGCAGCCAACTCCCTCTGCGCACGTTGGGTCTCCTCGCGTATACCCGAGAGCCTGGCTTGCTCTTGCTCAATCAGCTGCTGGATATTCACTACGTCCATGGCGCAAATTTTCGTAACGAGCTCTTGCAGTTGCGAATGCTGCAGCTGAAGCTCAGCAAGCTGTGCTTCAAGAGCTTCAGCACGCTGTCGATGGGCTGGGCCTTTCAGATAGTCGCTAAACGACATGGGTTCCTTCCTCGTTTGAATCGAATGCTTAGAGCGAAGAAGCACGATGTAGGTATCCGATCGCCCTACAATGATCTGCCGTGCGGAGCATTTCCGGCGTTAGCTCAATGCACCTCTTCCCTGCTGCGAATGAGCGTAACCGGAGTGAAATCATAAAGCCATCACGGAGCGCAGCAAGGGTAAAGGGAACTACGATCGTGCCGTGGAGCTCATACCAAGCTGCTGCCTTGCGTTACTCAACTCCGCCTCAGCTAGCCGTAGCTCTTCCTTGATGCCCGTCCACATCAAGACCAATGTGGCAATTTTCTCGCGGGAGGCCGTCAACTCCTCCCCCATTACGACAAGCTCGCTCTGGAGGAGGAGGCACTGCTGCTCCAACAGCTCCTCGCGCGAAAAGAAAGCGAAGCGGTCGTCGACGATCTCATCCGAGTTGTTCATAACGCTGTTTACTGCCAAGAGTACAAATGTTCTCCTACGAAGCTTAGCGAGATATACTGTATGCATCAACAGTATCTCGACGAAGTGGCTCGCCCCCATCAACAACCTAGCCAGCTAGTCGCGAGGCTCAGGGGGAACGGCGGGTGCAGCGTCAAGATCACTGAGGAAGGGCATATTCGAAGGAGCCGCACATGTCATTGAAGTCATCATTCGCCATCGTCCTTCGAGCGCTTCGCTGCAAGCGCAAACTCTCGCAGCGCGACTTTGGTGATACGAGTCGGACGTTCTTGTCCAAATTGGAAGGCGCTAGATCAAGCCTGACGCTGGACAAGCTCCAGCAAGTGAGCCAACGACTTGAACTGAGCCCCTTGACGCTGCTGACTCTTACTCTGAGTCAAGAGACCGGCAAACCGGCGGCCGACCTCATTCACGACCTTCGCTCAGAAATTGAAGGCCTGGAATGCGATGGGGGTGTGCCAGGCTTGGAAAACGCCGTCCATTGCATCACTGCTCGCAAGCCTCACGAACCCCAGGCCTCGCAGGCTCAGCAAACACAGCCCTACTTTCCAGTGCCTTGACTGCTAAGAACACTCGGGCGATCCGCCCGCTGGAAATGGCATCAGATCAATCCAGCCCAGGCTTCGATTCTGATGAGATTGTTGGCCACGGTTCATCATTGCTCCAGGTTTCTTCCAGGATCGTTTTGAACACGCCACTGAGCCCAGGGTGCTTACCCGATGCCTGTAGGTCTTTCACCAGGGCCCGCAGATCATCAGCCTCTTGGGCTGTCAGGATCAAATCACAGTAGTGCAGCCCTTCCGTAACTTTTGTGAGCTGAGCTTTGTAGTCGTCCTGCATGGAAAAGCCTCTCTGTGCCTGGGCATCTGCCCGTTTGTTTGCGGCATGGAAGAACACCCAAACCGAACTTCGACATAGATAAGTGGCCTGGCGCTACTCGTAAAGCCTCTCTCTGTTCCGGTATAGCCTGTGAACCGAAATCCGCCGATCTCAGCTAAAAAATTGGGGGCTGCTCTGAATTTGAGCACAAATGCAAATCTAGCCGGCCATAAGGCCGGAGGAAGCGACGTCTTTCAAAAGCGCCAAACCACAGCGGAGAAATCAAAACGTCAGGACAAGTTTCCTGATCAAAAAGCAGTCAGAAATTGTAGGTAGTAACTGACGTGCAAAGGCTGAAGCGCAGGAGCAGCGCTGGAGACGGTTAGAGAGCCCTGTCGCGCTGCTTTTTGTTGTTTACAAAATATATACTCCGTCCCGCAAAAAAAATTTCAAGGGGGTGCGTCGAAATATTTTTTCTAGTCGCTTTTCCTAACCCCCCTGACACCTTCACAGAAAGCCCGTTTTTCTGACGAAGCTACTCAAGCCGCACACGCCCAAGCATCGGTCATATCCCGCTTGGGCGGGCTCATTGTCAGCTGGGCTGCGTATCAAGTGGCGTAAAGGAGCGACTCGTGCTCAGCAGATGAGACCTCATTCACGAGCCATAAAAAAACCCCCGCGAGCGGAGGTTTAGTGCATGCTATCACGACTTACTTAGAGACCCAGCTCTCAACCTCGTCAGAGCCGTACTCCTTCTTCCACTCCTTCAACCGCGAGTGGTTGCCGCCTTTAGTTTCAATCACTTCACCGGAGTGAGGATTTTTGTATTGTTTAACCTGGCGAGCGCGACGCGGAGCTCTCTCAACCACCGCAGGCGCAGCACGTCGACCGGATTGCGGATCCAGTAGGTTGATGATGTCACGCAAGCTGTAACCGTACTTGTTCAGCAAATCGCGCAGTTTGGTCTCAAATTCGATCTCCGATTGCAGCTCGGAGGAGCCTTTCATTGCTTCCAGTTCGGCCAGTTGCGCGGCCAATTTTTGCTCAAGCTGACGGAACTCTGCGAGACGGGACATAGATGCTTCCTCAAATACCGGATGAAATCAGTTGGTTACTGTAAACCATTTTCAGCTCGCCCTACTTGAATTTTGAACATGAATCACCATTCTTGTTCAATTTCTATGCAATGACGTTTACGTACACTCGCCTGAATCAGCAACGCGAATAGCTGAGCCTGCCGGCACCATGAAAGACCTGCGTCGCTCCCGGTGAGCATCAATACATCTCTCACTGACACCAGCACATGAACCAAGACCGAGAATTGCCGGTCAATCTGTAACAGGAGATAGCAACAGGTGGGATTCAGCGAATGGTTTCATTCGATTTGCAGAGAATGCTTATTGGCGAGTTCCCGCTGACCTTTCTGTTGGAGGTCGCCCTCCGCGTTTCAGCGGCTTTTCTAGCTGTGTTCTTCTTTCTGAAATTCAGTGGACGACGCGGAATCAGGCAGCTATCCCGATTCGAGCTCGTGGTGATCCTCACCCTGGGCTCAGCCGCAGGCGATGTCACTTTCTATGAAGATGTACCCCTCCTCCCGGTCGCACTGGTTTTCATCACGCTTTTGCTGCTCTATCGCGGAACCGTCTACATGATGAGGCGCAGCAGAACATGCGAGGCGTGGATCGATGGATTGCCCATTACGGTCGTAAAGGACGGCATGTACGAGATCCATTCGCTGCGGAATTTGAACATCTCGTCCAATGAGCTTTTCATGGAACTGCGCCAACAAGGCGTGGAGCATCTCGGCCAGGTTCGACTCGGCCTATTGGAAACCGATGGCGATATCAGCCTGTATTTCTATGGGCCAGATGACACCCGGCCAGGGCTGTCAGTGCTTCCAGCTGAACATCGTACAGAGTACCTAGCGCCGCCGAACGCTGGCCTACACTGTTGCGTCAGCTGCGGCTTCCCAACCTTCCATGAACCTCAAGACTCAGTCGTGTGTGAACGCTGCGGACACAACGTCTGGTCACCTGCACTGAATACCTTACGCAGCCGCTAGAACACATTTTCGCCATTGCTATCCCACACAACACCATCCCAACCGGGCGTGTATTTAGCCTACCAATGCTGGTCAGCCTGGACGGAGTGGGCGTACATCAATGCTTCGTCCGCGAGCTCCAACATATCGGCCAAGGTCGCTAAATCCACGGCATGCGTATCACGTAGTGCATATGCCTGATGCAGAAGCTCCCTGTGATGTTTCTTAGGTGCGAGGAGCAGGGCCTCGGTGTCGGTGAGGAGCTGCCGCCACTCTTGGATCGACATCACCGGCAGATTGGTGCCTGTCATGGCGGCATCCTCTTTAACTGTATGCACATACAGTATTCTGAAAAAGCCCGGCTGCATAGGTAGTGCGGAAAAAATGCACCTGCGATGGGAGCCAAGGTTGGCCGAAATCGAGCAGGGCTTGCCGAGCATCCCACAAGGCCTGTTTTCGGCTTACACAGCTTGGGTTCACGTAAGCGGTACGCGATAGCCCTCGCCCGATACTATTCACGTCCTTTTCACATGCGATGTGGGAGCGTTAGCTATCCCTACGTGTGATAGAAGCTCCCTCGCCCGCCTAGCAGCGGGCTTTCTTTTGCCCACAATTCTTCATCAACTCGGGCCATTCGTCCGTTGGGCTGTCCGCTTCATCGGCCAAGGCTGTCCTCTAAGGACACCAGCCAGAGCCTTTCTCATGCGACAGCTATTCCAATCGATAACTCTTCCCCTCGCCTGCACGCTGCTGTGGGCCTGCTCCGCCCCCGAAACGAAGTCTCCTGTGGAAACACCAGGCAGGCCCGAGTCTGCTAGAACCCAGCTGCTGGAAGCCGGCGCCGCGACGCTGCAGTCCAAGCCGCCCATTGAAGCGATCAACGCCTACCTGGATGGCTTTCACTTCTACAACGGGCATCCGGAGGTGCAGATGGAAGCGCACCACTACTGCTCCATCCTCAACGAGGATGTCATTCAGTGTGTGATATTCGACGGCAATACCAAGGGTGCGAAGATCATGGGCGTCGAGTACATCATCGACGAGAAGCTCTTTGCCGGGCTGCCCCCTAAGGAGAAGGCAATGTGGCACAGCCATGGTTACGAGGTCTCCTCTGGGCAGTTGGTCGCCCCAGGCATTCCAGCACCGGCTGAGCATGCCCTGATGGAGCGCCTGGCGCATACCTATGGGAAGACGTGGCACACCTGGCACACCGATCAAGATAAAGCGCTGCCTGTAGGTGTGCCGCAGTTGATGATGGGCTTTACCACAGATGGGCAGGCTGACCCGGCGATGGTCGAACAGCGCAATCGGCGCTTGGGTGTGGATGCTGCGAAAACCAAAGCTGAGCGGGCTGACATTCGTATTACTGATGCTGATCCCCAGGCGGATGGCTGGCAGCACGGTAACGTCATTCAAATCACCGATCCAACCGGCGCGCATCTACACCGCCCCGCTACATCGACTCCGGCGAACACTAACAGCCGTTCCAGTCACTAGCAGCGGTCAGATGCATGTAGCTCTATTGTGGGCGTGCCCCACTGGGGACGGCTGTCGTAAACCGCACCCTCGCATAGCCAGGTTACGGCCCTATCGGGCTTCCATCCTCACGCCTTTGGCTTTCCGCGGGCCGGCGCGCTCCGCTTGCTATGGATAACAGAGCAGTGTCGAGGTGCCCCTGCTGGAAGCTTAAGAGGTTGCCACCTCATGGCCGACATCAAACATCAATTCAGGTCAGGAGCTTCCGCCTTGCCTTCGGCGTAGCCAAGGCCGAGTCCGCTGTCATCAGAGGATGAACTACGCTTCCTAAACAACACCGTAGATCGAAGACGCATTGCAGACGGTCGTTACGGCCGGATGCTGGTGGTAAGGGAATGGCCATTCTTCGGGATCCGAGACCCTCATCACCATCGTCGGGGTGCGCTCCGTGAGAATAAAACAGCTCCAGATTGCCCTTCTGTCACTCACGCTTCTCTTTGGTGGTTGTACAACAGCCTACATTCCCTACGAACCCAGTCACGCCTTGCCTGCTCACGATTCGGCGTTCGGCCGATCTATCCAGAGCCAGGTTGTCCCCCATCAAGGTCAATCGGGCTTTCGCCTATTCCCGGAGAGTGCCGAAGCTTTCGCCGCCCGCGCGGAGCTGATTCGCAGTGCCCAAAGCAGCATTGACCTGCAGTACTACATCGTCCACGACGGTATAAGTACTCGCATACTGCTGAGCGAGCTCCTCGTCGCTGCCGACCGGGGCGTGCGCGTCAGGATCTTGCTCGACGACACCACCAGCGATGATCTAGAGGAGACAATCGCGACACTGGCTATCCATCCGCATATACAGATCCGCGTGTTCAATCCTCTCCATTTGGGCCGCAGTACCGTCGTGACACGCACGATGGGCCGTCTGTTCAACCTCTCTCAGCAACACCGGCGTATGCACAACAAATTGTGGGTGGTGGACAATTGCGTGGCCATCGTCGGAGGGCGCAATCTGGGAGACGAGTATTTCGATGCAGAGCCCAACAGAAATTTTACCGATATCGACATGCTCAGTGTCGGCCCGGTCGCAGAGCAGTTGGGACATAGTTTCGACGAGTACTGGAACAGTGTCCTCAGCAAGCCCATCGAGCAGTTTATATCGTTCAAGCCGACCAGCAGAGATCTGAAAGACCTTCGCGCTCGACTGGACGACTCCCTGGAAGAAACGCGCAACCAAAACCATGAGCTTTATCAACAATTGATGACCTATACCACTCAGCCACGCCTCAACAACTGGCGCAGGGAGTTGATCTGGGCCTGGAATAAAGCGATGTGGGATGCGCCGAGCAAGGTGTTGGCGAGTGGTGAACCCGCTCCATATTTGCTGTTGGCCACCCAGTTGGCACCCGAGCTTAATGGGGTCAGCAAGGAGCTGATTCTGGTATCGGCCTACATGGTGCCTGGCCAGCCGGGGGTGGTGTACCTAACCCGTCAAGCCGACGCCGGCGTGTCGATCAGCTTGCTGACCAACTCGCTGGAAGCCACCGACGTACCGGCTTCGCACGGTGCTTACGCACCCTATCGCAAAACCTTGCTTGAGCACGGTGTGCAGTTGTTCGAATTACGTCGTCAAGCCGGTGATCGAAGCGACAGCGATACCAGGCCGCGCTTCTCTCGCAAGGGCTCCTCCAGCGGCCCTTCTAGCAGCTCCGACTCCAGCCTGCATACCAAGGCGATGGTTTTCGACCGGCAGAAAGCTTTTGTTGGTTCGTTCAATTTCGATTCGCGCTCTTTGCTGTGGAACACCGAGGTCGGTGTTTTGGTTGATGATCCGGAGCTCGCCGGACGGGTGCGCGAACTGGCGCTGGAGGGCATGGCTCCCGCGCTGAGCTACCAGGCTCGGCTGGAAGACAAAAATCTGGTTTGGGTTACCGAAGAAAATGGCCAACAACGCACGTTGACCACTGAACCGGGCGGCTGGTGGCGGCGCTTCAATTCGTGGCTCAGCAGCACGATAGGGCTTGAAAAGTTGCTATAGGGTGGGAAGGACAAATCATGCGATTGTCGACGAAAGGCCGCAGGCGGGTTATCAGCCAACTGATTATGGCGGTGAGTGTTTGCGTTATAGCAATCATCGTTGACACGCGGGTAGTAGCGCTACCTCAAACCGCTAATGAAATAAGGGGATTGCTGGAGTTTATAGAGACCAGTGACTGCACATTTATTCGGAACGGCACCGAATACGCAGGCCCCCGAGCCCGAGCGCACTTGGAGCAAAAGCTGAATTATCTCGAAAGCAAGAACAGGGTGAAAAGCGCGGAAGACTTCATTGACCTCGCTGCGACTAAAAGCAGTATGAGTGGCCGTGCCTATGAGGTGCGATGCTCACAAGGTACGCAACCGGCGGGCATCTGGTTACACCGAGAGCTCCAACGGCAACGGGAATTTCACTAAATCTCTTGAGTCCTCCGCTCCCAGCAGAATCGACCCAGCAGTTCATCAAAGCGGGGGCTGATGGAGCATTCCGGTTACTTTATCCACAAGCAGCTGGATGTCGAACGGCTTGGTAATGACGGCGGTACTGGGCGTCAGGAACCCACCCTTGAGAACCGATGCCTCTGCAAAGCCGGTAACGAATAGAACCCGGAGGTCTGGAAACGCCTCACGGGCAGCATCTGCCACCTGCCGTCCATTCAGCGCGCCTGGAAGCCCCACATCAGTGACGAGCAGATTATAGGGCGGACACGAGCGAAGCGTTTGCATGGCGCCAGATCCATCTTCGGCTTCGTCGACTTCGTATCCAGCCTCCATCAAGGCTTCCACAATAGACATGCGCACGATAGGTTCGTCATCGACCACAAGGATTCGTCCTACACCTTGATCGCTAAGCGCTACCTGTCTGGCTTCTGCCAATTCGAGTAGTTCCAATTGCCCCTCGAATTTGGGTAACAAAAGCCGAATCGTCGTGCCCACGCCTTCCTGGGAGTGCACATCAACCTGACCACCTGACTGCAGCACGAAACCGTGCACCATAGAAAGTCCAAGTCCGGTGCCTTGGCCCAGTGGCTTGGTGGTGAAGAACGGGTCAAATATCCGCTTGATGTTTTCCTGCGAGATTCCGCTTCCCGAGTCGGTGACTGAAATAGCGATGTATTCTCCAGCAGGTAGGTCGGCACGCGTAGCCATCAGCTCGTCGAGTTCGATTGTCTGCGTCGTGATGGATATCGCTCCACGACCTTCGGGCATGGCATCACGCGAGTTGATCGCCAAATTGAGCAACGAACTCTCCAACTGGGCGGGGTCGATCCGGGCCAACCCAAGTGCCGGCTCTAACTGCGTGATGACTGTGATGCCCGGCCCAACCGAGCGGTTGATCAGGTCGACCAGATCGTCGATGAGTAAGTTGATGTCCGTAGGGCGTGGATCAAGCGTCTGCCGTCGCGAAAATGCGAGCAGGCGCTGGGTCAGCGACGCTGCTCGCTTGGCGCTGACTTGAATTCCTTCGAGCAGCCGCTCGGTAGCCTCCCATTTGCCCTGTTTCAACCGTCGGGACAGCAGATCAGCGCTGCCCAGTATCGCCGCCAGGATGTTGTTGAAGTCATGGGCAATCCCGCCCGTCAGTTGCCCGAGTGCTTCCATTTTTTGACTTTGGCGCAGGGCTTCGTTGGCCTGTGACAGCTCGTCAGTGCGTTGAGCAACCCGCTCTTCAAGCGTGGCCTTCGCCTGCTGTACCTGCCGAAAAAGCTGGGCGTTGTCTATGGCCACTGCTGCCTGAGCCGCCAGGGCGACGATCAGCCGTTCGTGCCGCTCTGTGAATTTTCCTGGTTCGGGGTGACCGAAAAACAGTCCTCCCAAAACATCGCCTGTTCTCGACACGACTGAAATCGCCAGGTAACTCCGCACTGGCAGATGCCCCTTGGGCATTCCGCGATGCGGCTCGAACTGGCCGTAGCGATGGTCGGCCAGGATGTCCAAGGATCGAACGACGCCCTCATTTCGGAATGTAGGTGCAAATACGGGGGTAGCGCGCGGATGACCTAACTTTTCGAAGGCCGACCGATCAGCCCCCGACAAGGTATACAGCTTCAGGTGTGCACCGGCCTCATCAACCTCATTGGCAAAATACGAACCAAAAGCTGCCCCTGTGAGCGATGTCGCTGCATCCGTGAGGTTTTGCACGATCCGCTCCAGATTCAAGTCACTGGCGAACGCCGCGTTGATGTCTCGGAGGATCTCAAGGGTTCGGCTTTCCTCTCTAAGCGCTCGCTCGGTTTCCACTCGGTTAGTGACATCGAAGCCCTCGCAAAAGATACCGGTCACGGCTCCTGCATCGTCGAACACAGGCTCATAAACGAAGTCCAGATAGCGGGTCTCTAGGCGCTCTGATTCCCAGAGCAGCGAAATAGGCGTGCCTTTAGCTACGAAACGCTCGCCCGACTTGAACACGTCATCCAGCCAGGAGAAATAACCCTGCCCCTCAAGATCAGGGAACACTTCTCGGACAGAGCGATTGAGGTAGCCTCGATCACCAAAGCTTCGCCTGAATGCCTCGTTGACGAATTCGAATACGTGATCAGGGCCTCTCAGTATTGTGATGAAGCCCGGCGCTTGGTCGAACATGCGTCGGTCTCGGCCCAGGGTAATGTGCGACGGTAGAGGCTCAAGAGCTGATGGATGGACTTCTTGACCTTGCACCAGAACAGCGACGATGTGCCCATCTAGAGCCCTCAATGGGCTCAAGCTGAAAGCCCACGGTTTTTCACGATCCAGACGAACCGGAAACTCCGAGTCCGAGAGCAACAACAGGCTTGCCTTCTCCATTACAGCTTCGAGCTGCAAGCTGACCCGCCCCCAGACCGCAGTCCAGACCTCATGTGCAGGCTTGCCCAGTCCTCGGGGGTGACGATGCCCCATCGCAGGGATCCAGGTGTCGTTGTAGAGCAGTGTTCTATCAGCGCCCCAAAGAATTGCAGTGGGCAGATCTGAACTGATCAAGAAACTCACGGCGTGCTGCAGCGGAACCGGCCAATGCCCTGGGTCACCTAGATGGGTACTAGCCCAGTCCACTTGACGCATCTGGGTGGCAATCTGGCCGTCGTGCGTCACGAACGATTCGATTGCTGAACGCTGATCACCGCAATTCATATGAAAAGCACCACCAGGGAAGACTTATAAATCTAACCCAAGATTCACGCATCGGCGTGTCTGGCTGACAAAGAAGCTCGCAGCCGTAATTGTCATGCCATCGCTTGGCGTAGCTTTCCCCCCGAATCGGGCTGGCCAAGTTGGCCACGTCTCAAAGTGAACGTTCAGCACTTCGCGCCACTCCATGTACCGCACCTTGTTTAGCGATCAACACGGCAAGGGAAGGATCCTGATCAACAACCATGGAGAGGAAAGCTGTGAGCGTCACCTTGAGATGTCTCAAATGCGGTGGGCAAGACCTTGTAAGACCTCAGAGGTTGAACAAGAAGGCCATTCTGACGTGTAGAGAGTGTGCGGCCATTGCCAAATATGGCGATCTGATGGAGGCAGAAGGTAGACGGCTCATCGCCGACATCCGGCAGCGTCTGCCTCTCTTGGAAGCCGGATAGCAGCGCTCCGATTGCGAACAGCGGCCCAAGCTATGTCGCAAACTTTATTACACGATACGTTGCGCTTCACGATCTTTCGCGCACCGGGTCAGCTAATAGGAAAGTATAGGGAGCCTCCAGAATTTGGACAGCGTCTGAACAGAACACAGGCTCTCTGTGTGAACACACGAGGTGCGAGATCATGGCGAACGATCAAGACAAGACAGGTCAGCAAGGCAACACCGCACAAAACAATCCTGGTAATTTTGCCAACGACCGTGAGAAGGCTTCAGAGGCCGGTCATAAAGGCGGCCAAGCCTCGGGCGGCAATTTTGCCAACGATCCTCAGCGGGCCTCGGAAGCCGGCCAAAAAGGCGGTCAAATGTCCGGGGGAAGATCTGAAGATCAACAAACAGGGCAAGGTAGCGGCAGTGACTTTCAGGAAGACGCTCTTCAGCGTGCCGGTGGCGCAACCCAACGTGGTGGTCAAGGAGGACATACCACAGGCAGTAAAGCTGACCGGGAGCAGATTATGGATGAAGGGTCGCAAGCTATTCAGGATGAAGACAGCGGGATGACGGAAGACAACCGCTGAGCAACTATCCAGGGCTACGGATAGCCCTGGTTATTCACCCGACCGGATGTTAGATGGAGCAGTTTGCGTTGAGCAGTTGGCCGTCAGCATCTCCGCTTAACGACCAACCTTGAAATACGTAGTGTCTAGGCCACCTGCTTCGCTGCTGGCCGTTGATCTGTAGCCAGACGTCTGGCTCTACCAACACCCCAAGCCAGAGCTCGAGTCATAGATTCGCCGGGGCGAGAATCGAAGGCTTCTTCATGCAATGCCATTCCACAGCCAGCGTACACACCGATGAACATTTGCGTCTGACCGGTGCGCGAGAGCCTGACCTGGACATCAATCGTGGTGCCGTCGTCCAGTGTCTCGTCATGAGTCCGATGATGAAGCACTGGATCCGCCCAATCCCAAAAAACATCACCTCGAATACGCATGCCGCCCTCCTACGACTTTAGTCTTATACGGAAACCTGACCATAGCAAAGCAAGGAGGCAGTTCAAGGATTTAGGCGGTAGCACCGCGAAGTATCAGACAATCGGCGCAATTTTCGATACAAGAAAATTTCCTTGTACAAGTTTGCAGCAGTGGTCAGGCGGTCAGAGCAGCCAACTGGGTTGCCAAGAGGCCGGCTGCAGCGGAATTCAGCAAGTCAGGCGTGAGCTTTTCACGAAGCACCCATTTACACGCGACTATTTCATGGTCGGCCACAGGCTTCTCAGTTTCGTGGAATCGGGTGGTGAAGATGTGATGCACGACGAACCCACCCTGATCGAGCATAAAGAAAGCAGGCCATGCCCTTCAATGGATGTCTCCTCACGTAGCTCACTTGCTGCAGCACTATGAGGGGTCTCACCAGGCTCAATCGAACCACCCGGAAAATTCCATTTGCCGCTATTTTCCGAACAAGCAGTACCTTGCCGCTTCGCAGACAGATTATCGTCGCCTTGGATTTACTTCTGCATTTTCGTTCGTCCCGCGTGCACACACTCGAAACATCACCACCAATCAAAACCACCATCACGCGACTCAGAGCATGGGCGTCTTCCCTGAAGACGTTTCCATGGGGCGAATCGTTCAATCTCATTGGCGCATCAGCCCTCGGTTCGCCTCAGGTGAGCAGAGCTTGGATAGGTAAGCTCTACCTCGATGGTGCCGTCGGCCTTGTGGAATTTCACCGAGACGGTTTTGCCCCCGAAGAACTAAGACAGTACCGTAGTTCTAACAATTTGCAATAACGATAAAATTCACACACACAAGTCAATATCATTTTAGAGGGGAAATTAGAGTAGGTATTCGATTCACCAAACCTTCGAAAAATCAATACATCAATTTCCTTGCGTGCAGTCATGAACCTAGCTATTACTTACGTCTCCAAGGGAGGGGATGGCAAAATGCAACCAAGATTCGTTATCGTTCCAGCGGTTCCTATAGAAAACGAATCATTCCAGGTTGGAAATCGGTTTTACGCCGCTACAAGCTCGGGAGGTTTTGATATCTACGACAATCAGGAAAAAATTAGAATAAAACGGAATTTCTCAAGTAAATCGCTAGCCATGGCAGCGTGCGAGAAGATGATCTTAGAATCGCGAAACCCGTCCGAGCAATTTCCAATAATGCGGACGGAATAGATTTCAAGAGGAGATTGCCTTCATGGCTCCGCCCACAGACAAGACCTACATTTATTATGGTGCTATTTCAATCGCAGCTGCCTTTGTATTCATTTGCATGGCTTATGAATTTTCGCAGGCGCAGCTAATATGGACAATCATACGTCACTACTAGAGTGTCTCCTTATTCTCACTGGCTCACTGATAGGCGTGGGCTTGGCGGCAGCTTTACTCCATTGGATCGTCTAGCACACTAAGTATGAGCCGTTTTTGGCTCACCAATCCCATCTGGCAGCACCCGAGGCTCCACATGCCCACCAAGCGGCTTATCGCCGAGCAGGCGAATCAATACAGCGACGATGAGTGTGTAAAACTTATAAGAGAATTTTGGAATTCAGGAAAATCCCTCAATGAGTTCTGCATAATCAAAGGCTATCCTTCCTGTCAGGTAATGAAAAGATTGCTAAGTATCTCAAGAGCCCCATGTGAGCGCTCTGACAATTCCAGCTGGTGTGACATCGCAGACATTGATGATCAATATAATGACGAGCAACTCAGCAGAATTGCCAGCAGCCTCGCACAACTGCACGCCCAATTAAGATCCATCAAGCAAGAGATCGAATCACTTATGAATGGGCTCCACTGTTCACAACCTGACAAGTAACGCCAAATCATTTTCGCAGGAGCACGAACTACTTAACCCATCAAGGTAAATTGCTAGGACTAAGCGACCTGATCAACCCATTCTAATTGGCCAGCCTCCAAATTATTTCAAACACTCTCTTCCTGACTCACACCTACTCTAGGCAGGTGATATTACACGACCTTGCCAGCGCAATCATCTCGCCGTTCAGTTTGTCTTAGATGCCAATTCTGAGGCAGCGGGCTAATCACGATGGACAAGATCTGATAGATGCCTACCTCGACGGTGCCAACAGCTTTTAAGCCTGTGCAGTGAAGCGCTAGAGCCTTCCAAAGCTTACGGGCAGCGACAACGCAACCGCCTTGGATTTGTAGGATTGATTTGCTTCACCGTCGCCCTAAACCAGCTCACCGCAGACTCAAGCTCCACACATTTGGCTGTCACAATCAATGTGATAGTGCTCTCAGTCCTTTTCGCCATGCTGGCGTGGCAGCTGGATTGGAACAGGGCTGTGGTAGACGGTCATAAAATTTCAGTCCGCGCTGGCTTCTATTCTCAGCGCTGGCCGCTCAAGGTCATTTACGCGTCTTGGAGCGAGCCCCCCTCAACGAGTTCCACAGGTGAAACAGCGTCCATATGTACGGATGCTCGGCAAGTTATTACTCACACGCCGAAACTGCCCGCTGCTTCGTCCTGGCCATTGATCATCCGAAAGTCCGTTGCTTACATCTAGAGGGATACCCTCCCCTTTGCCTGGACAGCGAAACTCACTCACGGCTTTTGACACACGCTTCGGGAAGACCTCATGAATAAATTGATCCTACCCGCCGCCATCTTCGTTAGCGTGATCATCGCTGGGAGGGTATCAGAGCATTTCGGGTTAGACGGGAGCTGGAAAATCGGTTTGCTCTGCTTAGTGGCAGCTGTTGTGCAGATAGCAATTACTCGTGTTCAGCTATCACGCGAGAAAAAGCACTCGGCTTAGGTGCCAATTCAATAATGGCGGCTGTAGAGGTATGGCGAGGATCATAGAGTCCTCAGGGAAAACGGACTGCTCAGCCTGAAGCCATCACATATGGGAGGCTATTCCTTCACTCAATTTTCACAGAGCTTGAGATACCCTGAAGCTATCCCTACGTGTGACAGACCTTGCCCGCCTTGCAGCGGGCTTTCTTTTGCCCCCAATTCTTCATCGGTTCGGAGCATTCGTCACTTAGACTGCCCGCTTATGAAATTGATGCCAGTTAGTGGCAGCGCTCGCCAACGTCAAGTATCTATGAGTTCGTCGGCAATCACCGCCAGTCGGCTCCCGACCTTTTCCTTCAGAGCCCCAATGAACCGGGTAATCTTGGCGTCGATGAACTGCCGCGATGAGTACACCGCATACACATTCCGTTCCTCAGTGAAATAATCGGGAAGCACACGTACCAGTTTCCCCGCGCGTAAATCGTCGATGGCTGCGAAGCCCGCGAGCAAGCCGATACCCGCACCGCTTCTGACCGCCACAGACATAGCCTCCATGTCATTCACACTGAAGCCTGGCCCGCTGGGGATGAACGTTGCATCGCCCATTCGACTCTTGAGCTGCCACTCATCTCGGGCGTAATCGACGGTACCTAGCAACAGGCATCGATGATCAACCAGATCCGCAGGTGTCTCGGGTGCTCCATGGTTCGCTAGGTAATCTGGCGATGCCACCAACACGCAGTGGCTGACTCCAATTTTCTGGCTCACATAGCTTGAGTCTGGCAGCACCCTGGCGATCTGAATCGATACGTCCAACTGGTCTTCCAGCAGATTCGGCATACGCTGCGAGAGCATCAAGTCGACCGTTACGTCACCAAACGCCTTGCGGTACTCCAGTGCGGCCTCAGTAACAAGGTGTCGAGCAAGGCCAGGCACACAATGGACGCGGAGAGTGCCTCGTGGTTGGAGCAATGCATTGCTCGCTTCTGCTTCAGCGTTTTCCAGGTCGGCCAGGATAACGGTGCAGCGCTCATAGAATCGTCTGCCCGCATCGGTGAGCGACAAGCGCCGGGTCGAGCGGTGCAGCAATCGTGTATCGAGCATCTGTTCGAGCGCTGACACAGCCCGCGACACATTCCCCACCGTGGAGTCGAGGTGATTGGCCACTGCCGTAAAGCTACCCATCTCAACGACCTTCACGAACACCGACATATTAGAAAACTTGTCCATGCCCTCTTCCCCTGTGCCGGCTAATTCACGTGTCACTGTGTGCAAATCGGTGTCCTTTTGAAAGCGATTTTACCTTTTCGCACAACAATCATTCCCTTCAGCTTGGCTAAATCCATCCCGGCGACCTCCATAGACTCAATTCCACGGGCCGGCGCCAGCCACCGTCTACCAAGTCCTGCGTAGCTTCGCAGCGCAGGTCAACCAGAGAACCCTATGAAGGTCACAGCCATGAACACACCCTATGACTCGCTCTATCTTTTTATTGGCGGCAAATGGATCGACGCAGACGGCCGCAAAACGGCGACCGTCAGAAACCCCGCAACTGAAGAAATCATCGGTCAGGTGCCGCTGGCCACTGGTGACGAGCTCAATCTGGCCCTTGAGGTGGCACAGCGAGGGTTTGAGCAATGGCGCAACACGGTTCCAGCTGAGCGTGCCCGGGTTCTCAAACGCGCTGCCGACTTGATCCTGGAACGTGCGGCACACATTGCTGCCCAGATGACGCTGGAAGAAGGCAAGCCCATTGGCGAGGCCATGGATGAGGTCACCCGGGCGGCAGAGTATTTCGAATGGTTCGCTGAAAGTGCGCGTCGCATCGATGGCCGTGTGGTACCAGCCAACCGCCCCGGTGTGCTGCAACTGGTCAAGCGCCAGCCTATAGGCCCCGTTGCTGCTTTCACCCCCTGGAACTTCCCGGCCATCACGCCGGCGCGCAAATTGTCTGCCGCGCTTGCCGCCGGTTGCAGCGTCATTCTCAAACCTGGTGAGGAAAGCCCCTCCACTGCCCTCGCCCTTGCTCGTGCCTTGGATGATGCTGGGTTGCCAAAAGGTGTGCTGCAAGTCGTGTTTGGTGTGCCTGATGAGGTCTCGAGTCAGTTGATCGCTTCCCCGATTATTCGCAAAGTGACCTTCACGGGCTCTGTGCCCATTGGCCGTCTGTTGTCGAGTCGCGCAGCCGAAGGCGTGAAGCCGATCACGCTCGAGCTGGGCGGGCATGGCCCAGTGCTGGTGTTCGACGATGCCGACGTGGAGCGAGCCGCGGTGGAAGGCGTCGCCAACCGCTTCCGCGGTACTGGCCAGGTCTGCATTTCTTCAACCCGTTTCCTGGTTCAACGGGGTGTCTACGAGCAATTCGTCGACCACTTCGTGGCTGCTACTAAAGCACTGAGGGTTGGAAACGGCATGCACCCCCATACGCAGGTCGGGCCACTCGCCAATCTGCGACAACTGAACAAGATGGAGGAACTGGTGGCTGATGCCGTGGCCAAGGGGGCTCAGGTATTGGCCGGCGGTGAGGCGTTACCTGGCCCGGGCTTCTTCTTCGCGCCAACGGTGTTGGCCGAGGTGCCGATGGATGCCCGCATCATGCATGAAGAGCCGTTCGGCCCCATCGCTATCGTGATGCCATTCGATGGCCTGGCTGATGGATTGGCCGAAGCTAACCGCTTGCCCTATGGCCTGTCGGCCTATGCCTTCACCACCAATGCACGGACGGCCATCGATGTTGCCGATGGTTTGGAGGCCGGCATGATCGGAATCAATCAATACCGCATCGTCGCTACAGAGCTTCCCTTCGGCGGCACCAAGGAGAGCGGTCACGGCTCGGAAGGCGGCATCGAAGGTATCGAGCACTATCTCACCAACAAATTCATCAGCCAAGTTTGAGGAGCCGTCCCATGACAGGTCTCAACTTTACAAGCCCTCGTGAGGCGGCCAGAGCTTTTACGCCGAAACTCTCGGCGTTCATTGACTCAACGCTTTACCCGGAGGTTTGGGGCGACACCTCGCTGTCACCACGTGACCGCAGTCTCATTACCATCGCGGCACTGGTTGCTGGCGGTCATTCCGATGAGTTGCCGGCGCATCTGCGGCGGGGTGTTGCCAACGGCATAACGCGTGAAGAGCTTGCCGGAGCCATTACCCACCTCTCCTTCTATGCAGGACTTCCTGCAGCGATCACGGCATCTGCCATCGCCCATTCCACGCTCGTTGACTCGGAGCCTTTGAATCCATGAAAGCGATCACATTTGAAACCTTTGGCGGCCCTGAAGTGCTCCAAGTGAGTGAGGTACCCGTGCCGGAAGTCCGCCCCGCCGACCTGCTGGTTCGCGTGCATGCTGCCGGCGTGAATCGAGCTGATTTAACCCATCGTACCGGTGGATATGGACGTCCCAATTTCGGTGACTCGCTGATCATCGGCCTGGAAATTTCGGGTGAGGTGATCGAGATAGGCAGTGAGGTATCAGGCTATCAAGTCGGCGATCGCGTGATGGGGGTTGTGGGGGGCGGCGCCTATGCCGAAATCGCGCGTATCGATTACCGCATGGCAATGCCGATCCCTGCTGCACTCGACTACGTGCATGCTGCAGCGATCCCGGAAGTCTTTGTAACCGCTCACGAAGCGATGATCCACTTAGCGAAACTGAAACACGGCGAGTCGGTACTCATCCATGCTGCAGCTGGTGGCGTTGGCTCAGCAGCCGTGCAGCTTGCTTATGCCACAGGCGCCAAGGTCTTTGCCACCGCCGAGGGCGGCAAGATGTCCCGCGTCGAGAACTTGGGAGCCGACTTCGCCATCGACTACAAAACGCAGGACTTCACCCAGGTCGTCGCAAAGCACACCGATGGGCAAGGCGTGGATGTCATCATCGATTTTGTAGGTGAGGCCTACTTCAGCAGGAATATCAACTCGCTCGCCAAGGGTGGCCGCCTGGTACAGGTCGGTATTCTGGGTGGGGGTGGTGAAGTGAACCTCAAGTTGGAAGACGTTCTATACCGCCACCTGCAGATCATCGGCACAGTGATGAAGTCGCGCACACAGTCTGAAAAACATGCGATGGTCAGACGCTTCCGCGAACACTGGCTTGATCGTTTTGAGGGAGGAGGCAGTCTCGAGCCCGTGGTTGATAGCACCTTCCCATTGGCGAAAGCCGCGGATGCTCACCGTAAAATGGAAGCCTCACTCAATGTCGGCAAGATCATTCTGACGATGCCACCGGCACCTGATTCAATTTCATTCACTCAATTTTGACGGAGCATGGGAGATTCTGAAGCCATCCCTACGTATATTGACCTTGCCCGCCTAGCTGCGGGCTTTTCCCCATCGGTTCGGGGCCTTTCAACGGTTGAGCCATCTGCGTCCCGGCCAAGACGGTCGTGTAATACACCAGCCGTATTCTCGCTTTGGACGACAGTTCCCACTCGACAGGTGAGTGACAGTTGCCCATCGATTAAGACCGCTCGGGGAGGCGTAAACGGCCTTTAACGCCCCTTCGACCACACCGCTCGGTGGGGTCATGGCGCGCATCGAGACAGACATGGCCTAGTTCGAAACTACCATCTTGGCCCTATGGGGCTAGTCCAAGCGTAGCTACAGTGGGCCCCAACGAAGACCAATCCACTGTGAGTAGCTACCCATGAACAACCGCCTCGATTACTTCAAGCTGTCTCCCCAAGCGTCCAACAAACTGGTGGAGCTCACCCTGCAACTGAGCAAGAAACCGCCACTGGCCGATCTTGCCCACCTGATCATGTTGCGCGCTTCGCAGCTCAACGGCTGTGCGTTCTGCGTGGATATGCATGTGAAAGAGGCCAAGATCCATGGCGAGCGCGAGCTGCGTCTTCACCACGTGGCCGTCTGGCGTGAGTCACAGCT